>Ga0315338_1000164_pt1 | contig 279323 bp, 245 predicted proteins | sample ASW8metaG_FD_204518 | JGI IMG/M metagenome (GOLD analysis project Ga0315338, IMG submission 204518) | Ammonia-oxidizing marine archaeal communities from Monterey Bay, California, United States - ASW #8 | ecosystem: Environmental > Aquatic > Marine > Coastal | place: USA: California | collected...
ACATCTATCGTTACACCCTGGCCGGTACCGAAGTATCCGCACTGCTGGGCCGTATGCCTTCTGCAGTAGGTTACCAGCCGACCCTGGCTGAAGAGATGGGCGTTCTGCAAGAGCGCATCACCTCCACCAAGGAAGGTTCGATCACCTCCGTACAGGCCGTATATGTACCTGCGGACGACTTGACCGACCCGTCGCCAGCGACCACCTTCGCCCACTTGGACGCCACCGTCGTTCTGTCCCGTGACATCGCCTCCCTGGGTATCTACCCAGCGGTCGACCCACTGGACTCGACTTCGCGCCAGCTGGACCCGAACGTGATCGGCAACGAGCACTACGAGACCGCTCGTGGCGTTCAGTATGTTCTGCAGCGCTACAAAGAGCTGAAGGACATCATTGCGATCCTGGGTATGGACGAACTGTCCGAAGCCGACAAGCAACTGGTAGCCCGCGCTCGTAAGATCCAGCGCTTCCTGTCGCAGCCGTTCTTCGTGGCAGAAGTCTTCACCGGTTCGCCAGGCAAGTACGTTTCCCTGAAAGACACCATCGCTGGCTTCAGCGGCATCCTCAAAGGTGACTACGACCACCTGCCAGAACAAGCGTTCTACATGGTCGGCAGCATCGACGAAGCGATCGAGAAAGCCAAGAAACTGTAATTCCTGCGCCCCGCAAGGGGCGCTATCAGGTTGAGGCAAGCAGATGGCTATGACAGTCCATTGCGATATCGTCAGCGCGGAAGGAGAGATCTTCTCCGGCCTGGTCGAGATGGTGGTTGCGCACGGTAACCTGGGTGATCTTGGTATCGCTCCAGGCCATGCGCCGCTGATTACCAATCTCAAGCCTGGTCCGATCACGCTGACCAAGCAGGGTGGCGCACAAGAGGTGTTCTACATCTCTGGTGGTTTCCTCGAGGTTCAGCCGAACATGGTCAAGGTGCTTGCCGATACCGTGCAACGTGCTACAGACCTGGATGAAGCTCAGGCTCAGGAGGCCCTCAAGGCTGCCGAGAACGCCCTGAATCTGAAAGGCGCGGACTTCGACTACAGTGCCGCCGCCGCACGTCTGGCCGAGGCCGCAGCCCAGCTGCGTACCGTCCAGCAAATGCGCAAAGGCAAGTAATCGGCCCCGGCTGATAACTTCTGTTGCGATTGAGTAAAAGGGTAGCCTCGGCTACCCTTTTTCTTTTTCTGTTTTCTCCCCCCGGTCTTTCACTGACCGCCCAGGATTGGTAGCCAGTAATGTCACTCGATATCGTTATTCTCGCCGCCGGCCAAGGCACCCGCATGCGCTCGGCGCTGCCCAAAGTGTTGCACCCGGTAGCTGGCAATTCCATGCTCGGCCATGTTATCCACAGCGCGCGCCAACTTCAGCCGCAAGGTATTCATGTGGTCATTGGCCATGGTGCCGAGCTGGTTCGCGAGCGCCTGGCCGCTGACGACCTGAATTTCGTCATGCAGGATAAACAGCTGGGTACCGGTCATGCTGTTGCCCAGGCACTGCCAGCGCTGACCGCTGACACCGTGCTGGTGTTGTACGGCGATGTGCCGTTGATCGAAGTGGAGACCCTGCAGCGTCTGTTGGCGAAGGCCAACGATCAGCAGCTGGGACTGCTGACAGTCACCCTCGACGATCCGACCGGTTATGGCCGGATCGTGCGTGACGAGCAGGGCAGGGTAACTGCCATCGTTGAGCACAAGGACGCCAACGACGCGCAAAAAGCGATCAAGGAAGGCAACACCGGCATTCTGGCGCTGCCAGCCGCGCGTCTGGCTGACTGGATGGGCCGGCTGTCGAACAACAACGCCCAGGGCGAGTATTACCTGACCGACGTAATTGCCATGGCAGTGGCCGATGGCTTGGTGGTGGCAACTGAACAGCCACACGACGCTATGGAAGTGCAGGGCGCCAACGACCGCCGCCAGCTCTCCGAGCTGGAGCGTCACTACCAGTTGCGTGAAGGCCGCCGTCTGATGGCTCAGGGGGTTACCCTGCGTGACCCGGCACGCTTCGATGTTCGTGGTGAAGTCAGCGTTGGTCGTGATGTGCTGATCGACATCAACGTGATTCTCGAAGGCAAGGTGGTCATCGAAGACGATGTGCAGATCGGCCCTAACTGCGTGATCAAGAACACGACCCTGCGCAAAGGCGCGGTGGTCAAGGCCAACAGCCACCTCGAAGGCGCTGTGATGGGCGAAGGCAGCGATGCTGGCCCGTTCGCCCGCCTGCGTCCGGGCAGCGTACTGGACGCCAAGGCCCATGTGGGTAACTTCGTCGAACTGAAAAACGCCCACCTGGGTGAGGGGGCCAAGGCTGGTCACCTGACCTACCTGGGGGATGCCGAAATCGGTGCGCGCACCAATATCGGCGCCGGCACCATCACCTGCAACTACGATGGCGCCAACAAGTTCAAGACCGTGATGGGTGAAGACGTGTTCATCGGTTCGAACAACTCGCTGGTGGCGCCTGTGGAAATCAAGGCCGGCGCGACCACCGCAGCCGGCTCGACCATCACCCAGGCCGTAGAAGCGGGTGACCTGGCTGTAGCCCGTGCGCGCCAGCGCAACATTTCGGGCTGGAAGCGCCCGGAGAAGATCAAGAAGAGCTGAGTTATTCACAGCCGTTTCGATCGAAAGCCGACTTATGTGAATAAGTCGGCTTTTTTATTGGCGCTGCCGCGCCAAAAGGACCGCGTCAAAGCAGAAGCAAACAATCCACAGGTCAGCGACAGCTTGACGAATCGCGCGTCTTAGGTTTTGATTGCAACCACTAACTTTCGAATCGAAACTTAAACGCACATGTCGAAACGAAACACACCACAACGGCGACACAATATTCTGGCTTTGCTCAGCGAGCAGGGTGAGGTAAGTGTGGACGCGTTGGCCAAGCGTTTCGCCACCTCGGAAGTGACCATTCGCAAAGACCTCGCCGCCTTGGAAACCAACGGCTTGTTGTTACGCCGCTACGGTGGTGCGGTGCCGGTGCCGCAAGAGTTGCTCGGTGAACCGGCACAACCCGTCTCTTCCTATAAAAAGGCCATTGCGCGTGCTGCTGTGGGGCGTATCCGCGAACATGCGCGCATTATCATCGACAGCGGCAGCACTACGGCGGCAATGATCCCCGAACTGGGGCGCCAGCCAGGCCTGGTGGTGATGACCAATTCGCTGAATGTGGCCCGTGCAATCTGCGACCTCGAACACGAGCCGGTGCTGCTGATGACCGGTGGCACGTGGGACCCGCATTCCGAATCGTTTCAGGGCCAGGTCGCGGAGCAGGTACTGCGCTCCTACGATTTCGACCAATTATTCATCGGTGCCGATGGCATCGACCTCGGCCGGGGTACCACCACCTTCAACGAGCTGCTTGGGCTGAGCCGGGTCATGGCCGAAGTTGCCCGTGAAGTAATCGTGATGGTCGAGTCGGACAAGGTGGGGCGCAAGATCCCTAACCTCGAGCTGCCCTGGGGCAGTGTGCACACCCTTATTACAGATGAACGCCTGCCAGCAGCAGCGCGCGAACAAATTCAAGCCCGCGGCATCAACCTGATCTGCGCCGCGATCAGCCAGGAGCAATAAAACATGTGTGGAATCGTTGGTGCTGTCGCCGAGCGTAATATCACAGCCATCCTGATCGAAGGCCTCAAGCGTCTTGAATACCGCGGTTACGACAGCGCCGGTTTGGCTGTACTCACCCAGAACGGTGAACTGCAGCGCCGCCGGCGCATTGGTAAGGTCAGTGAGCTGGAGGTTGCTGTTGCTGATGACCCACTGGCAGGCCAGCTGGGTATTGCCCACACCCGCTGGGCTACCCACGGCGCGCCGACTGAAGGCAACGCCCACCCGCACTTCTCGGGCAATGACGTGGCCGTGGTGCACAACGGCATCATCGAGAACCACGAGGAGCTGCGCGAAGAGCTGAAGGGCCTGGGCTATGTCTTCACTTCGCAGACCGATACCGAAGTCATCGTCCACCTGATCCACCACACCCTGAAGAACATTCCAGACCTGACCGACGCCCTTAAGGCGGCGGTGAAGCGCCTGCACGGCGCTTACGGCCTCGCGCTGATCAGTGCCAAGCAGCCGGACCGCCTGGTGGCAGCACGCAGTGGTAGCCCGCTGGTTATCGGCCTGGGCCTTGGCGAGAACTTCCTGGCGTCCGACCAGCTGGCGCTGCGTCAGGTTACTGACCGCTTCATGTACCTGGAGGAAGGCGACATCGCTGAAATCCGCCGTGATCAGGTCTCTATCTGGGACCAGCAGGGCAACAAGGTCCAGCGCGAAACCGTGCAGTACCACGAAGGTGCCGAGGCTGCCGACAAGGGCGCTTACCGTCACTTCATGCTCAAGGAAATTCACGAGCAGCCAAGCGTTGTTCAGCGCACGCTTGAAGGCCGCCTGGGCAAGGACAACGTGCTGGTCCAGGCCTTTGGCCCGCAAGCTGCCGACCTGTTTGCCAAGGTGCGCAACGTGCAGATCGTTGCCTGTGGCACCAGCTACCACGCCGGTATGGTTGCGCGTTACTGGCTGGAAAGCCTGGCCGGCATCCCTTGCCAGGTGGAAGTGGCCAGCGAGTTCCGCTACCGCAAGGTGGTGGTGCAGGCGGACACGCTGTTCGTTTCCATCTCGCAGTCCGGCGAAACCGCCGATACCTTGGCCGCACTGCGCAACGCCAAGGAGTTGGGTTTCCTTGGCAGCCTGGCGATCTGCAACGTGGGTATCAGCTCGCTGGTACGCGAGTCGGACTTGACCCTGCTGACCTTGGCCGGCCCTGAAATCGGCGTGGCTTCGACCAAAGCGTTCACCACCCAGCTGGTTTCGCTGATGCTGCTGACCCTGGCCCTTGGTCAGGTGCGCGGTACGCTGGAAGCCGGTGTCGAAGCTGAGCTGGTTGAAGAGCTGCGTCGCCTGCCGACCCGCCTGGGCGAAGCCCTGGCCATGGATGCCACCGTCGAGAAAATTGCCGAGCTGTTCGCCGACAAGCACCATACCCTGTTCCTTGGCCGCGGCGCGCAGTACCCGGTGGCGATGGAAGGTGCTCTCAAGCTTAAGGAAATCTCCTACATCCACGCCGAAGCGTACCCTGCAGGCGAGTTGAAGCACGGCCCGCTGGCGTTGGTGGACAACGACATGCCGGTGGTTACCGTTGCACCCAACAACGAACTGCTGGAGAAGCTGAAGTCCAACTTGCAGGAAGTGCGTGCCCGTGGTGGCGAGCTGGTCGTGTTCGCCGACGAGCACGCTGGCATGACCAATGGTGAAGGCACCCACGTGATCAAGGTGCCGCACATTGCCGATGCCCTGGCGCCAATCCTGTACACCATTCCGCTGCAGTTGCTGTCTTATTACGTGGCCGTGCTAAAGGGGACCGACGTTGACCAGCCGCGTAATCTGGCCAAGTCGGTGACTGTCGAGTAACGGGTAGTCAGGTGTTGATCAACTGGATTTAGAGAATTAAAACTGTCGGAAGCGGCCGAGGATTCCTCGGTTCGCTTTCCGTTCAGTGGCTTCTCACATTAATCAGTTCAAGGCGCCTCGCAGAGAGAGTAGGCCCACTCCGGGGCCTGCTCATCTATATTAAAACGCAAGTCATGTGTATGACTTAACCGCCACTTGTTGCAGTCGACGGTATTCAAGCGCCAGCAGATACAAACAGCTAGGGACGACAATTAGATCAATTCCGATATGGAACAAGCTAAATGGGTTGTTATGCACAAGCAGGTAGCGGCATGCACCCATGATACCTCCCGCCAAAGGCAGATAAGAACCCAGCCACAGGCCTAGTGTGCCAGGTTTTAGGAGGTATATGCCTACAACAAGATAGATCGCCCCGAACGTTGCAGCACCAATTACGTTTAGCGCGAAACCATAAACCACTAGTTGTGACAAATGGGTTACACCGGATAGCAACATGAGAGCCGCCGACAGTTTTCGTATTCCTTTGAGAGTATTTGAACTCATGGTGTTAATCCCTTTAGAGTTTAGTGGCGATGGCGCGGAACGCTGCTAGAGTTTCTTCCGAAGTTTTCTTGGGGTCGTACGCAGGATTGGTACTCAGCTGAACCACCACCAACTGCTTGGGCTGATTGACATAAAGGTATTGTCCGCCAAAGCCTATTCCCATGAACTCTCCCTCTCCGCCAACCGGAACCCACCACTGGTGGCTGTAACCAAACAGAGGGCGCTCTGGCAATTGCTGCAGGAAAGGTTCGGAAGGGTGCATGCTTTCATTTATCCAGGCCTTGCTGATCAGCTGTTGGCCTTGCCACTCTCCGCCATGAGCCAATAGCATCCCCATGCGGCCAAGGTCGCGCAGGCGTGCATTCAAACCCACCCAGGCATGCTCTATCGCCTTGCTCTTATCGGTCTGGTCGAGGAGCCAGTAGGCACTGCTCTCTGTGCCTATTCGCGACCAAATATTGTTCTCCATGAACTGCGATAGGGAGGTGCCGGTAACACGCTCGACAAGCATCCCCAGAACCTGAGTATTGGTATTGATATAGGTGAATCGCTCACCGTGATGGCTGCGCTCGCTGTACAGTGCAGTAGTAGGATGCTGCCGGATTGACTGATTGCAGCCGAAGCTCTTACCTGCGGCGGCTTCAATGTCTCTTCCACGGCCCGCGGCTTCGGGGTTCTGTCCTGCGAATTGCATTGCGGTGGTCATGTCCAGCACCTGGCGGACCGTGGCTGTGGCATAAGCACTGTGTGCCAGTTCCGGTAAATAGCGGGTTATTGGGTCGTCCAGGCTAGCGATCTTTCCTTGCTCCACGGCGACACCGACCAGCAAGCCAACTAGGGACTTGGTCATCGAGTTGATCAAGAAATGGCTCTGCTGCGAAGCGCCGTTGAAGTACTGCTCTTGCAGAATCTGCCCATCGTGCAGAACCAGAAAAGCGTTGCTGCGCGTGCTTTTCAGAAAGTCGTCGAGACTGCGTTCCTTGCCTTCATAGCTGTAGTCGACCTTGCCCAGAGGCTGGCCTGCGGTTAGCGCGAAAGGCTTGGCCGCAGCGGGGATTTCGCGAGACGGGAAGTGCTGATAAGCGTTCCGATAATTCTGCGGTGCCGATGCGGTGGCCGTGGAGAAGTAGCTTGCAACTGCCTCTATATTCTTGGGCCCACAGACGCTGTCGGCAGCGGCGGCAGGCAGTACTGTGCCCCCGGCGAGAGAGAGAACCAAACCTAGGCTAAGCCCCCCTTGTTTTGCTATGCGACTGAGGCTGACAGCCGTTTGAGTTAATGGGTCTATTTTTTTTGTTGTGAACATTGAGGTACTCCGGCGCCTGAGAAATAAGTTGTGCGTACGTAATGGACGCTCGACTGCCAAGGCTAGAGTAGGCGGGCATATAGATAACTAACAGTTCATTATATTCATTGATTGATGCATTTTAAGTATCGGTTATTGAAAGCACACAATAGGCTTGTGTTCAGGCCAGCGTAGGCAGTAGCTCCTGACACAGCTCTATGAAGCGTTGTGCGGCTGGAGAGCGAGAACGGCCAGCCAGCTCGATGGCGCATAGCTCGATCATGAGTTCCAGCCCGGCGATATCCAGTATCACCAGACTGCCTTCGTCCAGCTCTGCTTGGAACTGTCGTTCCGGTGCAACCATCACGGCATCTGTCTCTAGCGTTATCTGTTTGAGCACGTGGAAGTCGCTGCACAGCACGCTGATGTTCAGTTCGGCTAGCGCGGGGTGTCGCTTGTACACGGGATGGCTTGGCGAAAGCTCAGTGGCTGAAACCAGGGGGAAATTCATCAGTTCCGTCAGAGGAATGCCTTGCTGTTGTGTCAGCGGGTGGCCGCTCCTTACGACGAGCGAAATTCTCAAGCGCTGGAGCTCTTGCCATATCAGCCCTTCAAAGTGTCGATAGCTGCCCACGCCGGCAATCACCAGATCGTAGCTGCAGTTTGTCAGGCCGTAGGCAAGTTCTTCCGAAACCCCCTCGCGGATTTGCACCTGTATATGGGGGTGCTGCTTTACGAACTTGGGTAAGACCGTGCACAAGATCAGCTCCCGGGAGGCCCGCCCCATACCAATCGACAGCTTCCCCGATTCTAGGTTGCGGTAAAGCCCCGCTTCGCGTTCGAGCTCTTCTACCTCCAGCAACAAGTGGGCACAGCGGTCCCTGATTTTTAGATAAAAATCGGTGGCCTGCATACCGCTCTTGCTCCTGTCAAACAGCCGTACTCCAAAGGCCTCCTCTAGATTTCCGAGGCTGCGAGTCAGTGCCGGCTGGGTGATGTACAAGGCCTCGGCAGCGCGGTGGATGCTTCCATGTTGATGAATGGCCATCAGGTGTTTGAGCTGTTTGAGGGTGAGCATGGTGATTCCTAAAATGCATCGATAAATAATTTTTTTAAACTATTTATATTTATTTCACAAGCCTAGACTCCGGCGCACACAACAAATACAAACGCCATATCACGGGTTCTCGGTACCCTGAGCCAAAAGATCAGGCGCAGCCGTAGCCCGTGCAGTCGGCCTAGCCAGTGAGAATTACTCATGCGCCAGTCTCCGTTCTCGATGCAAGCAATGCGCTCAATTACTCCCATGGTTCTCGCCGCCCATATTTTCTGCGGCCTCATGCTGCTGCAGACGCCGGGTTTGAGTGAGGCACGTGAGTTGATGGTGAAAGAAGACCAGCGCAGCATTCATGTTGAGGTGCTCGGCGAGGGCCTGCCCGTGGTGCTCATTCCCTCGCTGGGCCGTGGCGCGCAGGACTTCGATGATCTGAAGATGCGTCTGGTTGATGCCGGTTATCAGGTAATCCTGCCGCAACCGCGCGGCATTGGCCAAAGCAGCGGACTCACTGTGGGACTGACGCTGCAAGACCTCGCAGCGGATGTGTACGCGGTCAGCAAGGCCGTTACCAACAGCCCTGTTATCGTGGTAGGCCATGCTTTTGGTAACCGAGTGGCACGTACGTTCGCCAGCGAGTATCCGCAACAAACCAAGGGCGTGATCCTGCTAGCGGCCGGTGGTTCGACCAACATCCCCAAAGAAATAGTCAAAGCCCTGCGCGACAGCTTCAGGACGGATCTGCCTGAGGCGGAACATCTTGAGGCTGTCCGCTTGGCCTTCTTTGCTGAAGGCAATGAACCGGCGGCTTGGCGTGACGGCTGGTACCCCGAGGTGGCGATTTATCAGGAAGCCGCTACGAAGGCCACCCCGCTCCAGAGTTGGTGGGCGGGCGGTGTGGCACCCATGCTGGTAATCCAGCCTCTGGAAGATCGCGTGGCCCCGCCGGCAAATGCCGACAAGCTGCTCAAGGCCTACCCCGAACGGGTGAAAGTTCAGAAGCTTGCCTACGCCGGCCATGCGCTGTTGCCCGAACAACCTCAACAGGTCGCCGACACAATCATCAGTTGGCTGCGCGAGCGTTTCTGAGGCCGATCCTTCACTCACAACTGCGATTGTCCGGCCGGTTTTCGGTGGCTTGAGTTGAGTTAGTTAGCCCTAGAAACCGAACCGCAGTCCTCGCCCGGTCTTACCGACTTGCGACGATACAAGTAGCACCCCATCCAATAACAACAATAAGGAGGGAGTCGCATGACTTCACTCGCCAACTTCTCCATGCATAGTCGTAGCTGGCTGGGCAAAGCCGCCCTGACCTTGACCCCCTTGGCCTGCGCCATTTCGTTGCAAGCTAATGCCGGCGAATTTGAGTGGGGCGAGATTAGTGGCCGCGCCAACGGCAGCGTCACCACCGGGGCTATTTGGAGCGCGGAAAATCCTAATCGGAATTTGATCTTCCAGGGCAATGCCGACCACAACGGGTATGGCTCAGCAGGCCAATTCAACCCCACTGGTGCACGTAACGCCGACGACAGCCGCCTCAACTACAAAAAAGATGATTTGGTGTCTTCGCCGACCACCCTGCTCGGCGAAGTTGAACTCAACTGGCGCAACTTCGGTGCCTTTGTGCGCGCCAAGGCCTGGTATGACTACACCTTGGAAAACTCCAAGGTCGAACACGGCCACTCGCCCAATGGCTATGAGACGGACAGCAAACTGGACGACAGTCACTTCGACGAAATGGCCAAGTTTCAGGGCGCTGAGCTGCTGGACGCCTATGTGTTTGGCGACTTCGATCTTGCCGATCACCCGCTGCATCTGCGCGCCGGCAATCAGGTGATCAACTGGGGAGAGGGGCTGTTCTTCCAGAACGGCCTGAACGCCGTTAACCCGGTGGACGTGGCCGCCCTGCGCCGCCCCGGCGCGCAGTTGAAGGAAGCCCTGCTGCCGGTACCGCTGCTGTATGCCAACTTTGGCCTGACCGACGCCCTCAGCGTAGAGGCCTTCTATCAGTTGCAATGGCGTCAGTCGGTGCTGGAAGGCTGCGGGACCTACTTCGCACTCAACGACTATTTTCCCGAGGGTTGCTACGGCATATCGCGCGGGTCCCTCGCGCAGAATCCGAACGACCAGGTTGGTTATGCCCAAGACTTCATCATTCACCGAGCCGAGGACGACGAGGCGCGCAACAGTGGCCAATTCGGCCTGGCCGCCCGCTACTATGCTGACAGCCTGGGTGCAGAGTTCGGCGCCTATGCGATGAATATTCACTCCCGCGCCCCCACCCCCAGCGTGATGACCGCCCAGCGCGCGGCAGGCGGTGCTGGCTGGATTGCCGGTCAGCAGGCCACTAACGTCGAGTATTACGCAGCCTTCCCCGAGGATATCCGCATCTTCGGCCTGAGCTTCTCCACCACACTGCTTGGCACCTCGGTGTTCGGCGAATACAGCTATCGGCCGAACCAGCCGGCAGCCCTGCATTCCGGTGACATTATTCCGGCCTTCGCCGGTAACCCAGTCGCCACTGCAGGGTTGATCGGCGAGAACCTGACTCTCGGCCAGGACGCCATCAATGCCACGTCCGGCTCACGCTTCAATGGCTACGACCGTCTGGAAATCTCGCAACTATCGCTGGGCTTTATCAAAACGGTATCGCAGGTACTAGGTGCGGACAACCTCAGTTTGATGGGCGAGGTGGCTGCCAAGTACATACACAATCTGCCAAGCCTCGATGATCGTCGTTATGGCCGCACCGACTCCTTTGGCACCAACTTCGCCGCCAATCAGGGCCTCGGCTCGGCAGGCTGCACGGTAGGGGTCAATGCGCGCTACCAGAAGGAAGTCTGCAGCAACGAAGGCTTCGTTACCGATTTCTCCTGGGGCTATCGCTTACGCGCCCAGTTGAACTATCCGGGTCTGTTCGCCGGGATCAACGTTTCGCCCTTCGTAGCCTTCGGTCAGGACGTCAATGGCACCTCCTATGACGGCAACTTCTTCGAGGATCGCCTGCTGGGCTCGTTCGGCGTCAAGGCTGACTACCTGCAGAACTACTCCGCCGAACTGTCCTGGGCCGGCTCCGGCAACTCCTTCTGGGCCCCAACCGATAAAGACTTTATCGCCCTCAGCCTGCGCGCAGGCTTCTAAGTAAAGAGGTATGCAGATGAATCAGCACCTATTGTCCAGCGTCATTCTCGGCGCACTCATCAGCCTCGCCAGCGGCTCCGCGCTGGCCAAGCTAGACGCCGCCGAAGTGGCGCGCCTGGGCCAGGACCTGACCCCGGTCGGGGCCGAGAAAGCCGGCAATGCCAGCGGCACCATCCCGGCTTGGGACGGCGGTCTGACCACACCGCCTGCTGGCTTCGACGCTAGCAAGGGTTATCTCGACCCATTCGCCAACGAACAGCCGCTGTACACCGTGAGCAAGGCCAACATGGGGCAGTACGCCGATCAGCTGAGCGTCGGCCATAAGGCCATGCTGGAGAAGTACCCCGACTACAAGATGGCGGTCTACCCGAGTCATCGCACCGCGGCGCTGCCCCAGACCGAGTACGTGCAGATCGCCAAGGAGGCCGGCATCGTCGAACTGGCGGTAAGTGGCAATGGTATGTCCCGTTACGATAAGACCTCGGTGCCTTTTCCGATTCCCAAGACTGGTCTGGAGGTAATGTGGAATCATCTGGTGCGTTATCGCGTGGGTGGTTTTATCGACTATCCCACCGAGATGGTGGTGCAATCCGACGGCAGCTTCACCCCGGTGCGGCGTGTGCGCAAGGTCGTCATGGCAACTGCCTTGGGTAATCCTGAACCAAACCGTTTGTTCTACCTCTGGAACAACGTGACCTCACCGGAAAGCGTGGCGGGCGCCCAGACCCTGATCCACGAGCCCATCGACCAGACCAAGGAATCCCGTCTGGCCTGGACCTACAATCCTGGCCAGCGCCGCGTGTTGCGGGCTCCTGAAGTGTCCTATGACACCCCGGTCAGCACCTCTGACGGTCTGCGTACCAATGATTCGGCTGACCTGTACAACGGCGCCCCAGACAAGTACGACTGGAAGCTGGTCGGCAAAAAAGAAATGCTGGTGCCCTACAACACTTACAAGCTGGCGGACCGCACGCTGAAGTATAAGCAGATCATCCAGGCCAACCACCTGAACCAGGACCTGATGCGCTACGAGCCGCACCGTGTCTGGGTGGTCGAAGCTACCCTGAAACCGGGCGAGCGGCACATCTACGCCAAGCGTGTGTTCTACATCGACGAGGACAGTTGGGGCATCCTCGCGGTCGACCTCTACGACGGTCGCGGTGAGCTATGGCGTATGCAGGAGGCTCATAGCCTGCAGCGCTACGATGTGCTGTCGAGCATTCAGATCAGCGACGTCATCTACGACCTGCAGGCCCGCCGCTACCTCGCCTACGGCCTGGAGAACGAGGAGAAGCTCACCGAGTTTGGCGTCAAGGCCAGCATCAAGGACTTCAGCCCTGCCGCGCTGCGCCGCAGCGGTCGCTAAGCCAGCACTACTCCAAGTGGTACTTGGGTCGGGCGGCGTGAGCCCTCGGCCCTTTTTAATTCGTAGGTTTAGTTTTGAGGGCTTCCCGTTATGAAGACGCTCACCTGCCTGGTGTTGGCGCTCGGCCTGAGCGCCAGTTTCGCATATGCGCACGGTCCGGCAGCACTGTCCGACCGCCTGGAGCGGCCGGCGCGGCTTTCGCCACTGGCGGCCCAGTCGTTGTTCACCGACTCTCAGGTAGTGGACGGGCAAGTGGTGCTAGTCGGCCAGGATGGGCGGGTGCTAGTGCGCGCCGCCAACGGCAGCCTCAGCCAGGCCCGTGTGCCAGTCGAGGTGCTGTTGACCGCGGTGCATTTTGTCGATGCGCAGCAGGGCTGGGCTGTCGGTCATGACGGCGTGATTTTGCATAGCGTGGATGGCGGAAGGAGCTGGCAGAAGCAGCTCGATGGTCGTGCCATCAATGATTTGGCGAAGGCTTGGGCTGAGTCTGAGGTGACCCGGCTTGAGACGGCCAGTGCCGCGGCGGCGGATGACGAGGCGCTGAGCACAGCTCTGGAGAGCGCCCAATTCGCCCTCGAAGACATTCAGGCCGGCAGTGAGTATGGTCCGTCGCGGCCTCTGCTGGATGTCTGGTTCAAGAATGCCAAAGAAGGCTGGGCGGTGGGCGCCTATGGAATGTTTTTGCACACCGTTGATGGCGGTCAGCACTGGCAGTTCCTCGCCGGCCCGGAAAACCCCGAGCGCTTGCATCTAAACGGCTTACTCGGGCTGGCTGACGGCGGTTTGCTGGTAGCAGGCGAGGGAGGGCAGCTGCACCGATCCAGCGACGGCGGCCAGCATTGGGAGACGCTTGACTCCGGCAGCAATGCTTCGCTGTACAAGTTGTTGCAACTGAACGGAGGTCGCCTGCTAGTGCTCGGCTTCGGCGGCACGCTGCTGAGCAGTGACGATCAAGGTGCCAGCTGGCAACCCCTGAGCGTACCGGCCCGAGCCGGTCTGTATGGCGCTGCACAACTGGTCGACGGCAGCCTGCTGCTCGGTGGTCATGGTGGTGTGCTCCTGCACAGCGACGACGGCCGGAGTTTTGAACTCTGGCAGTTGCCGGGCAGGAAGAATGCCTGGCTGAGCGTAGCCGAAGCTGCACCTGGACAATTGGTTCTAAGTGGTAACGGAGGCCTGCTGGCCTTGTCGTTGGCCGAGTTGAAGGAGCAAAAGCAATGACCATGCCGCAATCCTTGCCGGACAACCTGACTACTCTGAACCGCCTGGTCGCTATCAGCGAGCGCGTCCTGTTCCGCAATCGTCCCGCGGTGCTTGGGTTTTTTCTGTTGGTATCGCTGCTGCTGGCCTATTGCGCCTTGTCAGTACGCCCGGATGCTAGCTTCTCGCGGATGATTCCTACTGGCCACCCGTTCATCGCGAACTACCTGAAGTTCGAAGAGGTGCTGCGTCCGCAGAGCAACGTGCTGCGGGTGGTGGTTGAAAACGCCGAAGGCGAGATCCTCAATCAACAGTTCTTGGAAACCCTGCGTAAGGTCAACGACAAGATCTTCTATCTGCCGGGCGTCGACCGCGGTAACTTGAAGTCGCTTTGGACCCCGAACGCCATGTGGGCGGAGGTTACCACCGAGGGGCTGCGCGCCGGTCGGGTGATCCCCGACACCTACGACGGCGGGCCCGAGTCGCTGGCCCAGGTGCGGCAGAACATCCAGCGCGCCAACATGATCGGCAGCTACGTCGCCAACGATTTCAAGTCGGCGGTGATCCGCGTGCCCCTGCTGGAAAACGATCCGGACAGCGGCAAGCCGCTTGACTACGGCGCTTTCGCCAAGGCCATGGAACAGCAGGTGCGCGAGCACTTTGCCGATCAGGGTGTGAACATCCGCGTCATCGGCTTTGCCCAGATCATCGGCGAACTGCTTGACTCCGCCAGCGACATCGCGCTGTTCTTCGCCGTCACTGTTGGCCTGATCACGCTGCTGCTGTACTTCTATTGCCATTGCTGGCGCAGCACCATGGTGACGGTACTGACCTGTCTGCTGACAGTGGTCTGGCTGCTCGGCTTGCTCAGTCTGGGTAATTTTGGCCTGGACCCGTACTCGATCCTGGTGCCGTTCCTGATTTTCGCTATCGGCATTAGTCACGCGGTGCAGAACATCAACTTGATGATGAGCGAGATGGGGCAGGGCGCTACGCCGCTGGAGGCCTCGCAACGTACCTTCCGCGCGCTGTTCATCCCCGGTTCGACGGCGTTGATCGCCGATGCCGTGGGCTTCATCACGCTGCTGGTGATTGACATCGGCGTGATCAAGCAACTGGCCATCACCGCTAGCATCGGCGTGTTCGTTGCTCTGTTCACGAAGATGTTCCTGTTGCCAGTGCTGATGTCCTACGTCGGTATCAGTCCGCGCGGCCTGCGCCAGCAGGAAAAACGCGCCAACTCCTCCTGGCCGGTGTTCCGTCGTGTGGCGCGGGTGGTCGAGCCGCGTTTCGCTATAGCGCTGGTGCTCGGCAGCCTGCTCCTGCTCGGCTATGGCTACCACGCCAGGCAGGACCTGAAGATCGGCGATTTAGACAAGGGGGCGCCGGAGTTCCGCCCAGAGTCCCGCTACAACCAGGACAACGCCTACCTGCTGGACCACTACAGCACCAGCACCGATGTCTATGTGGTGATATTCAAAACCCCACAGGAGCAGTGTGCGCGTTTCGCCGCCGCCGACCTCGCGACCCAGTTGGAGCAGACTCTACAGGAAGTCGAAGGTGTCGAGTCGGTGCAGTCGCTGTACCGCACTATGCGCTTCAACATACTCGCGCGTAACGAAGGCAATCCGAAATGGGCCGAGTTCTCCCGCGACCAGTTCGTGATGAACAACGCCCGCTCCGGCGTCGCCGCCGAGTTCGTCGACCCCAACTGCAGCGTTGCCCCAATCAGCCTGTACCTGGCTGATCACAAGGCCGAAACACTGACCCGGGTAGTCAACGCGGTCGAAGCGTTCAGCAAGCAGTACAGCACCGGCGACTTTGAAATCCTCCAGGCCGCTGGTAATGCCGGGATTGAGGCGGCCACCAACATTGTCATCAAATTCTCCGAGCCACTGATGCTGTTCCTGGTGTTCGTGATCATCTCGCTGGTGGTCTGGTGGGAATTCAGGTCGCTGAAAGTGACTTTCGCCCTGATGGCTCCGCTGTACCTGTCCACGGTGCTGTGCGAGGCAGTGATGGCAAAGATGGGGCTGGGCGTGAAGATCGCGACGTTGCCGGTGATCGCTCTCGGCGTCGGCATCGGCGTGGACTATGGCATCTATCTGTACAGCCGCATGGAGGGCTTCCTTCACCAGGGCCTGAGGTTGCGTGCGGCGTTCTTTGAGGCGCTGAAAACCACCGGCACCTCGGTGGCTTTTACCGGCCTCACCCTGGCACTGGGGGTGGCCACCTGGGTGTTCTCGGCACTGAAGTTCCAGGCCGACATGGGCCTGCTGCTAGTGCTGCTGTTTCTCTGGAACATGGTCGGCGCGTTGCTGCTGATGCCTGCGCTGCTGTCACTGCTGGTCTTCAACAAAAGCAATCGCTGAGCGGTATGCCTCGCGCTTACCAAGTGTCAGTGCGAGGCAGCGAGGTACTGCCAGGCCTGAATCCAAGGACATAACCGCACAGAACACAACGATCAACTGCACTGTTGCTATGAACATAAACCGTTGTTTAGGAGTGGGTTTTCATGACCGATAATTTTTGGAAGGACAAGTATCCCGTTGGGGTTGCTGCTGAAATAAACCCTGACCAGTATCCGAATATCCAGGCGGTACTGAAAGAGTCCTGCCAACGTTTTGCCGACAAACCAGCTTTCAGCAACTTGGGTAGAACCATCACCTATGCGGAGCTGTACGAGTTGTCGGACACCTTTGCTGTCTATTTGCAGCAGTACACCGACTTGCAACCTGGTGATCGTATCGCCGTGCAAATGCCCAATGTGCTGCAGTATCCGGTGGTGGTCTTTGGTGCCTTGCGTGCTGGCCTAGTGGTGGTGAACACCAATCCGTTATACACCGCTCGGGAAATGGAACATCAATTTAACGACTCCGGTGCCAAGGCCTTGGTTTGCCTTGCCAACATGGCCTACTTGGCCGAACAAGTGCTACCTAAAACCGGCATCGAAACCGTTATCGTCACCGAAATCGGTGACCTGCTTTCGCCATTCAAGCGTGTGCTGGTAAACACCATGGTCAAACATGTGAAGAGGATGGTGCCGGCCTATAAGCTGCCGCACGCCATTCCGTTCACTACAGCGATGGTACAAGGGCGGGGAAAAACGGCTAAAGCGGTCAATCCGAGCAGCGCTGATATTGCCATATTGCAATACACCGGCGGCACCACGGGCGTAGCTAAGGGAGCGATGCTGACTCACCGCAACCTGATCGCCAACATGCTGCAGGCCAAGGAGTTGATGGGTTCGGAAATGCGTGAGGGCGTCGAAGTGCTGATTGCGCCATTGCCGCTGTACCACATCTATGCGTTCACCTTTCACTGCATGGCAATGATGCTGATGGGTGGGCATAACGTGTTGATTACTAATCCGCGTGATTTGCCAGCGATGACCAAAGATCTGGCCAAGCACCCGTTCACTGGTTTTGTCGGCCTCAACACTTTGTTTGTCGCCCTGTGCAACAACGAGGCGTTTCGTCAGTTGGATTTCTCCAACTTAAAAGCCACGTTCTCGGGCGGTATGGCATTGCAAGTCGCCACGGCCGAGCGTTGGACGCAGGTCACCGGTTGTTCGATTTGCGAAGGCTTTGGCATGACCGAAACCAGTCCACTCGCTTCGGTAAATCCGTTTAGTAACATCCAGATTGGCACTATAGGCATCCCGGTGCCTTCGACTCAGTGCAAAGTAATCGACGAAGCCGGCAAAGACCTGCCACTTGGGGCGCGCGGCGAGCTGTGTGTTAAGGGACCACAGGTGATGAAGGGCTATTGGCAACGTCAGGAAGCCACCGACGAAATCCTCGACAAGGATGGGTGGTTGAAGACTGGTGATATCGCGGTAATTCAGGCCGACGGCTTCATGCGCATCGTCGATCGTAAGAAGGACATGATTCTGGTGTCTGGCTTCAATGTTTACCCTAACGAACTGGAGGACGTGCTGGCCACCTTACCAGGCGTATTGCAGTGTGCCGCTATCGGTATTCCGGACGAGAAATCCGGTGAAGCGATCAAGCTGCTGGTGGTGGTTAAACCGGGCAGTGAGCTGAGTACAGAGCAGGTTATGGAGCACATGCGCGCTAACGTCACCGGCTACAAGGTACCTAAGGCGGTGGAGTTCCGTGAAACCTTACCGACCACCAACGTCGGAAAGATTTTGCGCCGTGAACTGCGTGACGAAGCGCTGCGCAAACACGCTGCATCGGCGGATAAGGTCCAAGCCTGAAGAGAAAACTTCAGTGGGACACCCTACTGAAGGGGCGAGGTTCGGAATTGACCGTCTAATGGGAGTTTGAAGGTGTCTTCGAAACCAGGGGTGATTCAATGGCATTAAAAGTGATTGGGATATTGCCTATTCAGGGAACGAATATCTTTCTGCAAATGTGCAGTATAGTGAACCGGTTGCTTCGTTCTGCCCTGAATGCGTTAGAGAGGAAACCGCCACTCCAGTGAGCGGATGATAATAAAAATGAGTGGAACCCCTGCCTGTGAAAATCCAGCCTCTTCCGCCGCTCAACAGTCTTCATGCGTTTGAGTCTGCGGCACGCCACTTGAGCTTTACCCTTGCCGCCAAGGAATTGAATGTTACCCAGGGTGCAATTAGCCGTCAGGTTCGCCTTCTTGAGGACTACCTGGGCAAGGCACTATTCACCCGTACCACCCGCAGCATGTCCCTGACCCCCACCGGCGCGCAGTATTACGAAACGGTGCGTGAATGCATGCTTCACCTGGCACGCGCCACCGGCGATATACGCCAGTGGCAAGGCAACCAACAAGTCACCGTTGCCACCAGTACCGCCATGGCGTCGCTGTGGTTACTGCCCAAGGTGTCGGAATTCCAGAGTGCCCATGAAAACATCGACCTGCGGATCATCGCCCACGATCATGTGAAGGATTACGCCAGGCTCGACAGCGACCTGGCGCTTTACTACTGCAACCCACCGCCCAAGGACATGGCTGTCACGCCGCTGTTCTCGGAAGAAATCTTCCTGGTGTGCAGCCCGACCTATCTGGCCAGGCATCCGCAACTGAGCAGCATCGAAGGGTTGTCGTCGTGTACCTGGCTCTGGCTTGAAGACTCCCAGCGCGACTGGGTAGGTTGGCCCGAATGGTTCAAGCGCCTGGGATACGAGCCCATGACCCCCAAGCATCGCGTCAATATCAACAGCTACGGTATGCTGATCCAGTCGGCGATCAGTGGCCAGGGCGTGGCCCTGGCCTGGGGCAACCTGGTGGACGATGCGTTGAGCACCGGTGCGCTGGTCAAGCCCAACGATGTGGTACTCCAGACCGACGCCAAGTTCTGCCTGCTGGAGTCGTCCACCGAGCGTGGTCCTCGTGAAAGCGTGCGGCTGTTCCGGGACTGGTTGATGGCCCTGCCTTCGGTGCAGAAATAGCCTGGCCAAAACACAAGACCGACAGCTGATGGCTGTCGGTCTTGTGTCTTCCAGGGTGGCTTTAGGTTAGCTGGCTTTCTTCGCTGTCAGCCCCATATCAAGCCCCTCGCAGGCCAAGGGCCCAGCCACCGGCGTGATGCCTTGCGGGTGAATCCCTGGTATAGGCAGGCGCCCACCCGGCGGCGTATCAAGCAGGCCGTCAGCCATCTCCTGGCGCAAGCTGCGCATCAGGGTGTAACTAATCAGCAGGATGAACCCCGCAATCGGCAATCCCGCCGCAATGCTCGCCATCTGGATCGCCTTGAGCCCCCCCGCCATCAGCAGAGCCATGGCTATAGCACCTTCCAGGATGCACCAGAGCAGGCGGATACTCTGCGGCGGGTTGGCGCTGCCCATGGAGTTCAACGTACACAGCACCTGGGTGCCGGAGTCGGCCGAGGTGATGAAGTACGTCGCCAGCAGGATACAGACCAGCACGCTCAGCACCTTGCCCAACGTACCGGCGTCGATCTTGTGCAGCAGGGTGAACATGGCAGCGGTGGTTTCCTGCTTGGTCGCCAGCAATACCGTGCCACCTTCGAACTTGGCCTTGTCGCCCTGCAGCTCACCACTGGCAACCAGTTCTGCGTGCTGCTGACGATCGAGCTGCTCAGCCTTGAGCGCGGTACCACCGAACACCGACATCCAGATGATCGTCACCAGGGTGGGTACCAACAGCGCGCCGGCGATCAGTTCACGGATGCTGCGGCCTTTGGAAATTCGCGCAATGAACAGACCGACAAACGGGCCCCAGGTCATCCACCACGGCCAGTAGAACGCCGTCCACCAGTTCTGCCAGCCGCTGTCCTTCTGGGTATCGCTCCAAAAGCTCAGACCCACTACATGGCTGGCGTAGTCGCCGGTGCTCTCCAACATCAGGTTGATGATGTAGCGGGTTGGCCCCAGCAGCAGGATCAACACCACCAGCACCACCGACAACAGCATATTCCATTCCGAAAGGCGCTTCATGCCACGCGACACGCCGGCCATCACCGATACGGTAGTAACCAGGGTAATGAGCACGATCAGGGTGATCTGCACCCCCAGGCTGATGGGCAGGTCAAACACCTGGCTCAGCCCGGTGTTCATTTGCACCACGCCCAGGCCCAGCGACTGGGATACACCGAACGCGGTAATCACCACGGCAAGGATGTCCACCACATGTCCGATGGGCCCATAGATGCGCTCACCAATCAGCGGGTAAAGGATCGAGCGCATGCTCAGCGGCAAGCCCTTGCGATAGGCAAAGTAAGCAAGGCCCAGGCCAACGATGGTGAAAATAGCCCAGGGATGCAGGCCCCAGTGGAATAGGGTAATTCGCATAGCTGTGGTGGCGGCTTCGTCGGTGAGGCCGGTGGCGAACGGGTTGCCCGCGTAATGCCACATGGGTTCGGCAACCGACCAGAAGATCAGTCCGATGCCCATGCCGCCACTGAACAACATGGCGATCCAGGAGCCGAAGCTGAACTCGGGTTTGTCGTCGTCTCGCCCAAGCTTCATAGACCCAAACTTGCTGCACATCAGATAGATCAGTAGCCCCAGCACACCCGTGACGGAAATCAGGTAGAACCATTTGAAATTCTGCAGGATGAAGTCGGATGCACGTTGAAAAACCGCTGCTGCATGTTCGGCAAACAGGGCGCAGAACAGCACAAAGGCTACTACGGCCAGTAACGACCAGATCGTCACGGTGGGATTGAGGCCTTTGAGCAGGCCAGATTCGGCACGCATTGGTTATCCCCTATTGTTTTTGTTCAAGGGTTTGATGTCACGGTTTGGGTAGAGCCGCTGCCACAGGCAGGTGCCGGATCCCTGGCGGCGGTCTTCCCGCAGGCCCAAGGCGCGGTACGCTCTCTCGGGCCCTATCAAAATGGGAGAATTACCCGCTCTTCGACAAACCATTTCTAGTCATTAATTGATTACCAAAAGTCATTAATCTGAAAATTCCAGAGCCTGGCAGTTCATCAACGATTATCTACCACTGCCGTCATCGACGAATAAATCATTAATGATAAAAACTGATAAATAGCGTTGAAATAAATCGTTTGTCGCGCCCTTCTTCTCTTGCTGAAACTGGCACCAGGCATCAAGGCATTGCCTGCCGTGCATCTAACAAGAGAAAACAAAAATGACCGTATCGACTGACTCCCGCCTTATTCCCGTCCACGTCTTGGAAACCGTTCTGGCGCCTATCCATGAAGCTCATGGCCTGACCAACGAGTTCTACACCGACCAGCGCTATTTCGAACTCGAGCGCGACGAAGTGCTGGGGCGTAACTGGGCGTGTATAGGTTTTGCCAGCGACTTGCCGACCAACAGCTACGTCAAGCCGGTCGATTTCATGGGCCTGCCGCTGCTGATGATGCGCAACCGTGAAGGCCTGGTGCAGGTGTTTCACAACGTCTGCAGCCACCGCGGCGTGAAACTGGTTCAACAGGCGGGTGAAGTGCAGGGTGTGATCCGCTGCCCCTACCACTCCTGGACCTACGACCTGAACGGAGGTCTCAAAGGCACTCCGCACATTGGCGGGATCAACCAGCACAAAGACGAACGTTTCGCATGCGAGAAACACGGCCTGAAGGCGCTGCGCACCACGATCTGGATGGACATGGTGTTCATCAACCTGTCTGGCGAGGCACCGGCGCTTGAAGAGCAACTGCAGCCGTTGACCGAACGCTGGACTCAGTTCCTGGGCAATGACGGCATGAGTCTGCTGCGTCGTGAAGCGAACGGTGGTGCTATGAGCATCGAGGTCAACTGCAACTGGAAGCTAGCAGTCGAGAACTACTGTGAGGCCTACCACCTGCCGTGGGTGCACCCGAGCCTGAACAGCTACTCGCGCCTGGAAGACCACTACAACATCATGTTCGAGGAATTCGCTGGCCAAGGCAGCCACGCCTACAACCTCTCGGCCGTTGCCGGTACCCATTTGCCGATCTTCCCATCCTGGCCACAGGACCGCCTGCGCACTGCTGAGTACGTGGCGTTCTTCCCCAATGTGCTGCTGGGCATCCAGGCCGACCATGCGTTCGCCATGATGCTCGAGCCTGTGGCGCCGGGTAAAACCATCGAGCACCTGCGCCTGTTCTACGTGGGTGACGAAGCGCTCGACAGCCGTTACGACGCCTCGCGCAAAGCGGTAATGGAATCCTGGCGCGTAGTGTTCGCCGAAGACATCGCCTCGGTCGAAGGCATGCAGAAGGGCCGCTCCTCGCCTGGTTACAGCGGCGGTGCGTTCTCGCCGGAAATGGATCTGCCGACTCACTACTTCCACAAGTGGGCTGCCCGCCAGTTGCTTGACTGTGCTCAACGCGCCTGAGGTGATCATCATGCATCCGATAGCTCCGCACTGGCTGAACTTCATCGACGGCCAGTGGACCGACAGTGAGCAGCACCTGAGCATCCACAACCCTGGCACCACGGACCTTGTGGCGACCATCGCCCAAGCCAGTGTGGCCGACGCCGAATGCGCCCTGCAGGCGGCTCGGCGCTGTGCTGACAGCAACGCTCTGAACCGTGTGCGTCCTGCGCAGCGGGTGACCTGGTTGCTTGAGGTTGCCGCGCAGATTCGTGCGATCACCGACGAAGGGGCGTGGGTGCTTTGCCAGGAAAACGGCAAGAGCCTGCGTGATGCCCGTGACGAATTCATCGAGGCCGCGCGCTACTTCGAATACTACGCCGGCATGGCCGACAAGATCGAAGGGAAGTCGATTCCGCTGGGCGACGGCTACATAGATTTCACCGTCTACGACCCCTTGGGCGTGTCGCTGCAGATCGTGCCGTGGAATTTCCCGGTATCCATCTGCGCCCGCTCCCTGGCCCCTGCCTTGGCGGCCGGCAACGCGGTAGTGATCAAGTCGCCGGAACTGTCGCCACTGGGCCTGTGCGTGCTGATGCAGGCCATCGAGCGTGCCGGCCTGCCACAGGGGGCCGTCAATCTGATCTGCGGCCGTGGTCGTGAAGTGGGTGCCTACCTGGCCGGCCATCGCGATGTCGACCAGATCGTCTTCACAGGTTCCGTCGGCACCGGCCAGAGCATTCTGCGCAGTGCCGCCGAACACGCGATTCCCAGCGTCATGGAGCTGGGCGGGAAGTCGGCGGCCCTAGTGTTCCCGGATGCCGATCGTGAGCAACTGATCAGTAGCGTTAAAAGCGGCATCTTCTTCAATGCCGGCCAGGTGTGCTCTGCCATGTCGCGCTTGCTGGTACATCGCTCTATCTACGACGAGGTTGTAGCTGACGTGGTCGCGATGGCCGAGGGGCTGACCGTGGGCCTGGGCCAGGACAACCCTGACCACACCCCCGTGATTTCTGCTGCTCAGCTCGAAGGCATCGAGGCCTTGTGCCGACGTGCCCAGCAGCAAGGCGCGGTGGTCGCAACCGGCGGCGAGGCCATCAGCGGCCTGAGCGGGCATTACATGGCGCCAACCGTATTGCGCGATGTGACTGCGCAGATGGAGATCGCCCAGACTGAAGTCTTCGGCCCTGTGCTGGCAGTAATTCCCTTCGACAGCGAAGAGGAGGCCCTCGCCATTGCCAACGGCACCGTGTTCGGTCTGGTGGCCGGCGTATTCACCCAGGACCTCAATCGCGCCCTGCGCTGTGCCCGGCGACTGTGCACCGGCCAGGTGTTCGTCAACGAATGGTATGCCGGTGGCATCGAAACGCCGTTCGGCGGCGTCGGGCTCTCGGGCTTCGGACGGGAAAAAGGCCAGGAGGCGCTCTACAGCTACGTCAGGACCAAGAACCTGGCCGTGCGTATCAAGGGCGAGTGAGGAGGCAGCATGATGAAAACCTGGCTCTGCATCATCTGTGGTCTGATCTACGACGAAGCCAAAGGTTGGCCCGACGACGGCATTGCCCCCGGTACCCGCTGGGAGGACGTGCCCGAAGACTGGCTATGCCCTGAGTGCAAGGTCGGCAAAGCCGACTTTGAAATGATCGAACTCAGCACCCCGATCGCAGCAGTGGCTACCGCGCCGGTTATCCAGGCGCAACCACTGGTTGCCGCTCGTCCCGCCCAACCGGTGGTCATCATCGGTAGCGGCCATGCCGGCTACGGCCTGGCACAGGCCCTGCGCAAGGCCGCCCCGCAGTTGGAGATTCGCGTACTGACCCAGGAATCGGGCCATCTTTATTCCAAGCCCGCGCTATCCATCGCCCTGGCTCAGGGGCGCACCGCCGCAGCCCTGGCCACCGAAACGCCGCTGGCGATCGAACAGAGGCTTGGCATTCGTATCTATACCGGCTGCAAAGTCGAACGCATCGATGCCCAGGCGCAGCGCTTGTACACCAGCCTCGGCGAAATGGACTACGGCCAACTGGTGCTAGCCAGTGGTGCTTCTCCCGTGCGGTTGCCTATCGAGGGCCGCGCCGAGGCACTGCTCAGTGTCAACAACCTGCAGGATTACCAGGCGTTCCGCCAACGCCTTGATGGCGTGCGCAGAGTGGCCATTCTGGGCGACGGTTTGATCGGCTGCGAGTTTGCCAACGACCTTGCGAGCAATGGCTATCAGGTTCGGGTAATCGGCCTGGGTGCCTGGCCCATGGAACGCCTGCTGCCCGAGGCGGCAGGCCAGCACTTGCAGCAAGCGCTATCGGGGTTGGGGGTGCAATGGAGCCTGCGTACCACCTTGCAGTGCATCGAGCCGGACGGCGAAGGCTACCGACTGACCCTTGCCGACGGTCAGGTCGTCGGTGCAGACCTGGTGCTCAGTGCAGTGGGCTTGCGCCCCAACCTTGAGCTGGCGCTGGAAGCCGGCCTGGACTGTGGCCGCGGGATCAAGGTCGACGCACAACTACAGACCTCACAACCGGGCATCTATGCCTTGGGCGATTGCGTCGAGATCAACGGCCAGTTGCTGCCTTACCTCGCGCCGATCAACGAAGGCATTCGTGCCCTCGCCAAGACCTTGCTGGGCCAACCGACCGCCGCCCACTACCCATTGGCGCCCGTGACGGTGAAAACCCCGGTCGCCCCTCTGTGCCTGCTGACACCTCCCGGTGGTTGCGAGGGCCAATGGCGCTGCGATGCGACCAGCGATGGATTGAGCGCTGCGTTTCATGACCACGCAGGTGCCCTGCGCGGGTTCGTGCTGCTCGGCCGTCAGGCACAAATGCAACGAAATACCTGGCTGCAAAACTGCCAGGACACCCAACAAAATGTGGCCTGAGGCTGAACCATGAACAGTATCGTCAATCTGCCTCACGATGACCGCAATTGCGGCTGGTATGCCGCGCTGCCTGAACAGGCGCCGAGCAAGCGCCTAAGTGGCGAACATAACGCCGATTATGTGGTGATCGGTGCTGGCTTTGCTGGGCTTGCCGCCGCACGGCGCCTGGCCGAGCACCTACCGCAGTCGCGCATTGTTTTGGTAGATGCCCAGCGAATCGCCTACGGCGCCTCCGGGCGCAACTCGGGTTTCGTCATCGACCTGCCGCACAAATTCGCCCTCGAACATCCCGATCCTCAGCATAAACAACGGCTCTTGGGCCTAAACCGCTCAGCCATCGATCAACTGCAAACATTGATCGGCCGTCACGGCATCGAATGCCAGTGGTCCCATGCGGGAAAATACCAGGGCGCGGTGGGAGAACGTGGCCAGGGTTATCTGGATCACTTTGAAAAACTGATGGCCGACCTGGGTGAGCCCTATCGCGTGGTCGGGCGTGACGAACTAGCCGGTGTACTCGGTAGCCGCTACTACAGCCGCGCCATCTACACCCCCGGTTGCTACCTGATGCAGCCTGCTGCCCTGGTACGTGGCCTGGGTAATTCGCTTCCCGGCAACGTCGAAGTGCTTGAAGAGTCGCCAATCCGCACACTCCAGAAAGACCCCTGCGGCACGTGGCTGGTGCGGGGCGACAACGGGCTGATCCGGAGCCCGCAGGTATTGCTGGGCACGAGCATCTTCACCCAGGAGTTCGGCTACTTGCGCAACCGACTCCTGCCGGTGATGACCTTCGCCAGTTGGACGCGACCACTGAGCGACGTCGAGATGGCGACGGTTGGTGCCCAGGCCGACTGGGGCCTCACCCCTGCCGACCACGCCGGTACCACCGTACGAATGACCCAGGACCGGCGCCTGATCATCCGCAATACCTACAAGCATGTCCCTCGCTACGGTCGCAGCGTAACCGATGCTACCCGCAACAAGATTCGCGATGACCATCGCAAGGCCTTCGAGGCGCGCTATCCGCAACTGGCCCAAGTGCCGTTTACCCATACCTGGGGTGGGGTCTATGCGATCTCACGCAACTTTACCAACTATTTCGGCCAACTCGATCAGGGTGTTTACGCCACCGCCTGCGACAACGGCGTGGGCGCGGCCTGGGGCACCATTTCCGGAACGCTCCTGGCAGACATGGCGGTGGGGGCGGACTCCCAGCAATTGAGTGACATCCGCGCAGTGACTGGCCTGCCCTCCCGTAACCCGCCTGAGCCGTTCTTGGGTATGGGGGTGCGGGCCCGGATCCGCTGGGCCGCGTTCAACAGTAGGAGCGAAGTATGACCCGCACACTCAGCGGAAAAGGCCCGGTGCGTCTGGTCGACCACCGGAACCTGGACTTTGTCCACCGGGGCGGGCCGCCTGGCGGCGCCTCGGTAGCGCGTGCTGTCAGTAATGAGGTGTCGCCCAACCTGGGTATCGGCTTTGCCCGCTGGGAAGGTGCTGAAGTGGCCTGGACGGTGCTCTATGACGAAGTGATTTTTGTCATTGAGGGCTGTTTTGAACTCCAGGCCAACGGCGAGGTGTACCGCGTGTCGCCAGGGCAGGTGCTGTGGATTCCCGAAGGCACGGAGCTGGTATACGCAGGCCACGCGCTGTTCGGTTATGTGGTGTACCCGGGTGATTGGAAACAGCGCCACGGCCTTGCCTGACTACCGACCACCCTGGTCTGGGGAATCCAATTGTTCGCATTATCCAAACGGTTTGGCACGATTTATGTCGCTGCCTTGTTGATGCAGCTGGGTTCCAGCCTGCTGATGACCTACCTGGCCCTGCGCCTGAATGCTTCCGGTGTGGCGCAGGTATGGGGTGGTGCGCTTATGGCCGCCAACGCGCTGGGCATGGTGTTGGGAGCCCGCTCCGGTTATTGGCTGATTGGCCTGGTCGGCCATGCTCGGGCCTTTGTGGTGAGCGCCGGGGTGATTGTCACTGCGGTGCTCTCGCACCAGCTCAGTGATGGCTTACTGCTGTGGCTTGCCCTGCGATTTGTCGTTGGTGCTGCAATGATGGGCCAATTGATGGTCATCGAGAGCTGGCTCAACGACTGCGCACCGGTCAGCCGGCGAGGCGGCGCCATGTCGCTGTACATGGTGGCCAGCTATGTCGGCATGATGCTAGGGCAATTGATGCTTAGTCTGGGAGATGGGCTGCACACCTTGGCGTTGACGGGCGTGGCCATGGCTTTTGCCATTGGTTTGATCCCCGTGGCTCTGCACAACGGTACCCAGCCGAGCAACATCAACCAGGCCCGGATCAAACCCTTGCTGTACCTGCGTAGACTTCCTCAATCGTTGTTCACGATTCTTGCCTCGGGATTGCTGAACGGTTGCCTGTATGGGCTGACGCCGATCTTTGCTGCGCAACTGGGCTTTAGTCCGGCGCAGGTCGGGCAGTTCATGGCTGTCAGCATTGCCGCCGGGCTTCTAGCACAACTACCGCTGGGTAAACTGTCGGATCATATTTCCCGCATCACCTTGATCCGCGCTACCGCTGCATTGCTGTGCATAGCCTATTTGCCGCTGGCCTTCGGGCTGGCATCAGGGCAGCTGTGGATCATGTTGGCCGGGGCTGCCATCGGCTTCTTGCAGTTCTGTTTGTATCCGCTGGGCGTTGCTCATGCCAATGACAACCTAGAGCCGGAACTGCGTGTATCGCTGGCCGGAGTGCTGCTGATGACCTTTGGTATCGGCGCGACCATCGGCCCGCTGGTTGCAGGGGCGATGATGGAGCATGCCGGTCCACAAGCACTGTATCTGTTCGGCATTGGTGTAACGGCTATGGTTGTTTGCTTTATAAGGAATAAATCCGGCGTTGATGTGTCATTGGCAAGGTTGTCATGAAACGTCGGAGCCCAGGGATATGTCCGCCTCACTCCATTTGATGTCCGAACCAGTCAATTGAGCCCTGTTTTCGCTCTCTATGGTTAAGCGGTGAAGTGCCCCTGGCACTGCACCCTACCCATAACAAGAGCAAAAGCAGGGACCATAATGACTATGACGACGTCTGGGAAAGCCAGCGATCAGTTGGCTCAGGGATTCAAGCCTCGACATGTGACCATGTTGTCGATTGCCGGTGTGATCGGCGCGGATTTGTTCGTAGGGTCCGAACAAGCGATCGCTGCGGCAGGTCCGGCAGCAATCATTGCCTATGCGCTTGCTGGCGCTCTGGTGGTGCTGGTAATGCGAATGCTTGGCGAGATGGCAGTGTCACCGCCGAAAACCATTCGATCATCGGCGGCCTGGGCGAAGCGGTGGCGGGCCTGCTGCTGCGCAACGGGGTAACGCCGACATTCCGCCAGATCGCCTTGCCCGATGCCTTCCTCGATGCCGGCGCTCTGCCGACGCTGCATGACCGCTACGGCATCTCCACCGGCGCAGTGAGCGCACAGATCAAGGCTTGGCTGTGACTTGATACCTGAAGATAGAGCCGGCCGGAATTAAAGGCGGCTCTATCCCTGTATGCCCGCCAAGCGAATGCCGAAGGCAAGGGCATGGCCTGACGCAGCGAATGGGGCTCGTCAGATTTGCATGGCCATGCCATCCACATTCATCGCCGCCTGGCGCAGGGCCTCGGAGCGCGTCGGGTGAGGGTGGCAGGTGAGGGCGATATCTTCTGCCGAGGCCGAGAACTCCATAGCCACGCAGAACTCACCAATCATCTCGCTGACGCTTGGGCCCACCAGGTGCACACCCAGTACTTCATCGGTTTCGGCATCGGCGATGACCTTGGCGAAGCCTTCGGTCTCGTGGTTGATCTTGGCACGGCTGTTGGCGGTGAAGGGGAACTTGCCAACCTTGTAGGCACGCCCTTCGGCCTTGAGCTGCTCTTCAGTCTTGCCCACAGTGGCCATCTCCGGGCGGGTATAGATCACCCCAGGGATGAGGTTGTAGTTGACCTCGTGGGGCTTGCCGGCGATGCGTTCGATACAGGCCACCGCTTCGTCTTCGGCCTTGTGCGCCAGCATCGGGCCCGAAGTGACGTCGCCAATCACCCAGACACCCGGCACTGAGGTACGGTGGTGCTCGTTGCTGAGCATGCCGCGCTTGTCGGCTTCCAGGCCCACGCTTTCCAGGTTCAGCCCTTTGGTATAAGGGCGGCGGCCGATAGCCACCAGCACGTAATCGGCTTGCAGCGATTCTGCGGTACCACCGGCGGCAGGCTCCAGCGTCAGGCTGACGCCATCGGCACCTGCGGTAGCCTGAGTCACTTTACTGCCCAGCTTGAACACCATGCCTTGCTTGGCGAGCGCCTTCTGCAGGGTCTTGGCCGTTTCCGTGTCGGTGCCGGGGCAGATGCGGTCCAGGTATTCGATGACAGTGACCTGGCTACCCAGGCGGCGCCAGACCGAACCCAGCTCAAGACCGATCACGCCAGCACCGATGACGACCAGGTGCTTGGGCACTTGCGGCAGCGACAGCGCGCCGGTCGAGTCGATAATGCGCTGGTTGTCGACGGTCACACCTGGCAGAGGGGTGGGCTCAGAGCCGGTGGCAATGACGATGTCCTTGGCCTGCAACGCGGTTTCGCTACCGTCTTCGGCCTTGACCACGACCTTGCCGATGCCATCCAGGCGGCCCCAGCCTTTGATCCACTCGACCTTGTTCTTGCGGAACAGGTATTCGATGCCCTTGGTCAGGCCTGTCACGCTCTCATCCTTCTGTTTCATCATCTGGGCGAGGTTGAGGGTGGGCTTTACTTCGATACCGAGGTGGGCGAACTCGTCACCGCTGGCAGCTTCGTAAAGCTCCGAAGCATGCAGCAGTGCCTTGGATGGCATGCAGCCGACGTTCAGGCAGGTACCGCCCAAGGTCGAGCGGCCTTCCACGCAGGCAACGCTCAGGCCCAACTGGCCAGCGCGGATGGCTGCGTTATAGCCACCAGGGCCACCGCCGATGATCACCACGTCATAGGATTTCATGGGTTCAACTCCAGGATGTAGAAGCGCGAGAGGGCACAAGGTTAAGCTGAGACGCAGAGATTGTATACAATCTGCTGTATGGATAAGATCAGTTGGTTCTAGACCATGGTCTTGTTTAGAGGAAACATCCCACAGATGAACTACTCTGATCCGGCGACGTTCGAAATATTAGGCGTCGTGGCTAATTACGGACAGGAGGGGTGTTTCATGCTTGCTCAACTTCCACCTGCATTGCAGAGCTTGCATCTGCCGCTGAGGCTGAAGCTGTGGGACGGTAACCAGATTGATCTTGGGCCTAGTCCTCAGGTCACCATTTTGGTGAAGGAACCGCAGCTGATCAGCCAGTTGACCCACCCAAGCATGGACCAACTGGGCACCGCATTCGTCGAAGGCAAGCTGGAGCTGGAAGGCGATATCGGTGAGGCTATCCGCGTGTGCGACGAGCTGAGCGAAGCGCTGCTGGCGGATGAGGATGAAACGCCGCCGCCACGTTTGTCTCATGACAAGAGCACCGACGCCAAAGCCATCTCCTACCACTATGACGTGTCCAACGCGTTCTACCAGCTTTGGCTGGACCAGGACATGGCCTATTCTTGCGCCTACTTCCGTGAGCCGGACAATACGCTCGACCAGGCGCAGCAGGACAAGTTTGACCACCTGTGCCGCAAGCTGCGTCTGGATGCCGGTGACTACCTGCTCGATGTTGGCTGTGGCTGGGGCGGGCTGGCGCGGTTCGCTGCCCGTGAATATGGCGCCAAGGTGTTCGGCATTACCCTGAGCAAGGAGCAATTGAAGCTCGGCCGCAAGCGTGTGCAAGCGGAAGGGCTTGCCGACAAGGTCGACCTGCAGATTCTCGATTACCGCGATCTACCCCAGGATGGTCGCTTCGACAAGGTTGTCAGCGTGGGTATGTTCGAGCATGTCGGGCATGCCAACCTGGCGCTGTACTGCCAGAAGCTGTTCGGGGCGGTGAGGGAAGGGGGGCTGGTGATGAACCACGGCATCACTGCCAAGCACGTCGATGGCCGACCGGTCGGGCGCGGGGCGGGTGAGTTCATCGATCGCTATGTATTCCCCCACGGCGAGCTGCCGCACCTGTCGATGATCAGCGCCAGTATCTGTGAAGCCGGGCTGGAGGTGGTGGACGTGGAGAGCCTGCGCCTGCACTACGCTAAAACCTTGCACCACTGGAGCGAGAACCTGGAGAACCAATTGCACAAGGCGGCAGCGCTGGTGCCTGAGAAGACCCTGCGGATCTGGCGTTTGTACTTGGCCGGGTGTGCCTACGCCTTTCAGAAGGGCTGGATCAACCTGCACCAGATATTGGCCGTGAAGCCATACGCCGACGGGCATCATGACCTGCCTTGGACGCGGGAAGACCTGTACCGCTGAAATCGTAAGTGTCACAGCGCTGATATGGCTTTGCAGGAGTGGCCTTGTGTTGCGAAAGGGCCGCAATGCGGCCCCTGCATTTCATCTGTGCAGCCTAAATTGCTGGGGCCGCGTTACGGCCCTTTCGCGGTAAAGGTCGCTCTCACAACGGGCGTGCTCACCTTAAAGAATCGGCGATATCAGCCGCGCAATCCGCATCCCCAACTGCTGTAGTCGATGGGTGTCTTGGGTGTCTTCTGCAGTAATTTCCCGCGCGTGTTCGAAGTCTTCGTGGAGCATGTGCTCGACCTGGTCGGCGAAGCCGCGATCGACTGTCAGCAGGGTAATCTCGAAGTTCAGACGGAACGAGCGGTTGTCCAGGTTGGCACTCCCAATCGCGCTGACGTCATCATCCACCAGCACCACCTTCTGATGCAGAAACCCGGGTTGGTAACGGAACATACGTACCCCCGCGCGCACCGCTTCGAAGGCAAACAGGCTGGAGGCGGCGTAGACGATGCGGTGGTCCGGCCTTGACGGGATGAGCACCCGCACATCGACTCCTCGTAGTACCGCCAGCCGCAAGGCGGCGAACACGGCCTCGTCAGGGATGAAGTAGGGGCTGGTGATCCACACCCTGCGGGTGGCCGAATGAATCGCCTCAAGGAAGAACAGCGAGCAGGTTTCTTGTGGGTCTGCCGGGCCGCTGGCCAAGGCCTGACACAGCACTCCGTTGTCCGGGTACGTATCGGGCAGGATCAGCGGCGGTAGCTGGCGCGTGGCCCAATACCAGTCCTCGGCGAACGACTCTTGCAGGCAGGCCAGTACCGGCCCGCTGATCTGTACGTGGGTGTCACGCCAGGGTGAAAGCTGTGGGTGTTCACCCAAATACTCGTCTCCCACGTTGTGACCGCCAATGAAGCCGAGCAAGCCATCCACCACCACAATCTTGCGATGGTTGCGGAAGTTCACCTGGAAGCGGTTGAACCAGCCGCGACGGGTGGCGAATGCATGGATCTGCACGCCGCCGTCACGCAGCATCTGGCTGTAGCTGGCCGGCAAGGCGTGGCTGCCGACACGGTCATACAGCACGAACACCTGCACGCCTTCGGCGGCTTTGCGTAGCAAAAGTTGCTGCAGTGCCTTGCCGAGGGTGTCGTCATGAATGATGAAGAACTGCACCAATACCACATCGCGTGCTTTTTCGATGGCTGCGAAGATGGCATCGAAGGTGGCCTTGCCATTGATCAGCAGTTTTACCTGGTTATTTGCCAGGCATGGCATGCGACCCAGCTTGGGCATCGCTCGCAACGCGGCGTAGCTTTCGGACTCGCGGGCGGTAAGGGCTTCTTCAACCCAAGGTCGCCAGTTGAGGTTGGCCATGGCCACGTGCATTTCTTGGTTGGCCTGACGCCGAGCCTTGATGTAGGCGTAGAACGAGCGGGCGCCGAAGATCAGGTAGGGGATCAAGGTGAGGTAGGGGATGAAGAGCAAGGGCATCGCCCACGCAATGGCACCCTGAGCTGTCCGCACGGTGAACAGCGCATGCAGTGCGGCGACTATACCCAGCAGATGGATCAGGCCGAGTAGGTAACCAAAGAAGTAGGGGCTGTGGTAATCCATATGCATCCTGCTTGCCGAGTACACTTGAGGTAACAGAACACGTTCCCGGTCCGCCTGCAACCCGCAGGCGGATTTGGCGTCTAAGGCTCAGTCCGGCCCGTTTGACCGGTTTTTTTCCAGGAGCGTTCGTCCATGAAGATTCGTCTGCCACTGTTGGCGTTGGCCCTAGGCATGAGCAGTCCGCTGGTGCAAGCCCAGATGCTGCAACCGGGGTTGTGGGAGCTGACCACCAGCAACATGCAGGTCGATGGCAAGCCGCTGCCCGACATGGAATTCATGCTTGGCCAGTTGAAGAACCTGCCGCCAGAGCAGCGCGCAATGATGGAAGGGGTGTTGGCCAAACAAGGGGTCAGTGTAGGTGGCAAGGGTGTGCGATCGTGCCTGACACCAGAACAGGTGGCAACGAATGACATTCCGCTGCAGGACCCGAAATCGGGCTGCACTCAGAAGATTACCGACCGTACCGGTAACGTGTGGAAATTCCAGTTCAGCTGCCCGAAGGCACAGGGTAGTGGCCAGGCTACATTTCTAAGTGATCGGGAATTCACCACCCAGGTCAGTGGCACGTTCAACGCATCGGGTGTGCAGCAGCAAGGCAGCATGAACACGCGTGCGGTGTGGCTAGGCAATGACTGCGGGACAGTCAAACCGCGCAGCTGAAGTTCCATTGCCACTGGCGGGTGGCAACCGCGTCGTGGGCATGCAGCCTCTGTTGCCGTTCGAGCAGCCGAGCATGGCCAGTTCCAGAAGTCGGTAGGGAAACGAATAGTTCCACGTGGAACATTTCGTTTTCAATCCTTGCCTCGACGCGGTTAAGGCATAGCTTTTAGGCCTGAGAACGGCTGATCAAGGCAGGCGTTTTCAGCAAGTGCTCGAAGCTGATGTGCGAATAGGCGGCAGTAGAGGCAAAGCCTTCAAAACAAAAGAAGGCATCAACGGCAGCCCTCGATCAAGCTGCAATGCAGCTTGAAGCGCTCCCCGCTGGAACTCGATACGCGGTTCAAGGTGGTCCAGCCTACTCGGCGGCTGTAACCCACCCAGGCCTCACCATTGCTGGCCAGGCCGGTAAAAAAAGTCAACGTGCCATAGCGGCTGTTGGTTTGTGCCCATAGTCGGCGGCTGCTGAAGTCATAGCCGCGAAGGTAGAACGTGCTGCCTTCGGTGCGCACGCTGTAGTAGTTGCCTTTGCCGTCCTGGCAAGCGAGCAGCGTCGCGCTTCGCGTACAAAGGGCCAATGCACCGTTTTGCGGCATGGCCAACAGCGAGGCAGGCATGGTGAGCACCAGCAATGCCATGACGCGTGGCAGATTCATTTTTCATCCCCTGTGAGCACTCGTCCGTCGAGAAGCACTTGGCGAAATTGTATTGTTACTTTATAACATTGTGCAATGCATCGTTTCGAATGCGTCTGCCTGAAGGGGTTCGCCATGTCCAATCGTCTTCCCGTCACCGTGCTGTCCGGCTTTTTGGGCGCCGGCAAGAGCACGCTGCTCAACCATGTGCTGCGCAACCGCGACAACCTGCGGGTGGCGGTAATCGTCAACGATATGAGTGAAATCAACATCGATGCCAGTGAGGTGCAGCGCAATGTCAGCCTCAACCGCGCTGAAGAGAAACTGGTCGAGATGAGCAACGGCTGCATTTGCTGCACGTTGCGCGAAGACCTGCTTGAGGAGGTTGCACGGCTGGCCGAAGAGGGACGTTTCGATTATTTGTTGATCGAATCCACCGGTATCTCTGAGCCACTGCCAGTGGCTGAGACCTTCACTTTCCGTGACGAGCTGGGTCGTAGTCTGTCCGATATGGCGCGACTGGACACCATGGTCACCGTGGTCGATGGCTTGAACTTCCTGCGCGACTATCAAGCAGCAGAGAGCCTGGCCAGCCGTGGTGAAACGTTGGGCGAAGAAGACGAGCGGTCGATCAGTGATTTGCTGATCGAACAGGTCGAGTTCGCAGATGTACTGCTGCTGAGCAAGATCGACCTGATCAGCCAACATGAGCGCGAAGAGCTCATCGCCATTTTGCGCAGCCTCAATGCCCGGGCGCAGATCGTACCCATGGTCATGGGCCAAGTGCCGCTGGCACGGATCCTCAACACCGGGCTGTTCGACTTCGATCAAGCGGCCCAGGCACCAGGCTGGTTGCAGGAGCTGCGCGGTGAACATGTACCAGAAACCGAAGAGTACGGTATCGCGGCCATGACCTGGCAGGCTCGACGCCCGCTTCATCCACAGCGCTTTTACGACTTTATCCACAAGGACTGGGAAAACGGAAGGCTGCTGCGTTCCAAAGGGTTTTTCTGGTTGGCCAGCAAATATCAGGAAGCTGGCAGCTGGTCGCAAGCGGGCGGCATGATGCGCCATGGTCTGGCTGGCCGCTGGTGGCGCTTCGTGCCACGCGAGCAGTGGCCACAGGATGTGGATAACACGAGCGAGATCTTGAAACACTGGACCGCTGAGACCGGTGACTGCCGCCAGGAGTTGGTGTTTATCGGGCAGAATATCGACTTCGAAAAATTATCCACAGCCCTCGATGCATGCCTGTTGACGGATCAAGAAATGGATTTGGGCCACATGGGTTGGTTGCGCCTACCTGACCCATTTGGCCCATGGCATGAGGAGGCGGCAGCATGAACCTGGCTCACCGACCTGTGGATATCTTTCAGGTGTTTGGCGAGACGCCCCAAGTGCTGACCGAAGTGCTGCAGGATGGCGTGAACCTGGCCGTCTGGCGGCGGCGCTTGCCGGCACAACTGGAGGACTTTGCCGCACTGGTGATCAGCCTTGGCCAGCCCTTGGCTGATCAGCGGGTAATTGATGTGAACGAGGAGCAGAAGCCGGTATTGCCAGATCTGCTGCGTGAAGCGGCGGATTTGCATGGATATGAAGCTTTCGTTGCTGATGTGACCTGGTTGGTGGCGGCTTATACCTGCCTGGTTGGCGCACGACGGGTCGGTTTGCGCTTGCGCGTTCTGGACGGTCCGATGTGCCCGCGCTTCCATGTGGATAACGTACCGTTGCGCCTGCTCACCACCTACGTCGGCCCAGGTAGCGAATGGTTGCAAGAGCGGGACAGCGGCCGTGGTGAGTTACACACAGCTCAGCTACCTGTGGATAACATCCAGCACCTGCAAGCCGGTGAGGTGGCGATACTCAAAGGTGAAAAATGGCAGGGTAATGAAGGTGCAGGCCTGGTTCATCGGTCGCCTTCGGCACTGCGGGGGCGTTTGCTGCTCAGCCTTGACTGGCTGGCCTGACAGCGCATAGTGAGGCATCACCGCCGCCTGAAGCCACGCCATGTTGCAGAACATTCCCACCCATGTAATTGCTGGCCCGCTGGGTGCTGGCAAGACCACTTTAATCCGTCACTTGCTGGCCCAGCGCCCCGCAAACGAGCGCTGGGCGGTATTGATCAACGAGTTCGGCCTGGTCGGCCTGGATGCAGCCTTACTCAGCCGTGACGAAGACGGCATCGCCATCGGCGAGGTCGCAGGCGGCTGCCTTTGCTGCGTCAACGGCATGCCGTTCCAGGTGGGCCTGGGCCGATTGCTACGCAAATCGCGGCCTGACCGGCTGTTTATCGAACCTTCCGGCCTGGGCCATCCGTTGCAGTTGCTGGCTCAGTTGCAGCAAGCGCCTTGGGTTGGAGTGCTGACAATTCAGCCACTCTTGATGGTTGTGGATGCCCAGGCCATGGCCCGAAACGAGCCGCTTCCAGAGGCTCAACAGCAGGCTTTCAATGCCTCTGAACACGTGGTTTTCAATAAATCAGAGGCTGTGGATGAACAACATAAGTTGTTGATAACTAATAAATTTAAAGAAAAGAGCATCGTGTGGACCGTGCAAGGGCAACTGCCTCTGTCCGGCCTCCCGACGGCATCTCCACAGATTGTTGACAGCTCATTACTGGAAAACCAGATTGTCGACAATCTTGGAATAGCCCCCGCAGTATTGTGGGCAGACCCCCGTCAGCCTATCTGCCTTGCCCAGCAAGGGGAGGGCGGTTGGAGTATTGGCTGGCGGTGGCACCCTGGCCAAGAGTTTTATCCACAGCGGCTAAAGGCTTTCTTGTGTGCTTGGCCATGGCGACGGGCCAAGGGAGTTATCCACAGCATGGAGGGCTGGTGGTCATTCAATGGGCTGAATGGAGATATGCCCGCTTGGCAGCCCAGCGACTGGCGCAGGGATAGCCGTATCGAGCTGATTTTCGATCAGCCGCAACCGCAACCCGCATTGCAAGCCGGGTTGGATGAATGTCGCGTCAGTTGATCAGTTGCGCCAGCGGTTATGCTCCTGGCGCCATTGCTGCATCTCTATGACGTTGTCGGCGCGCGGTGGGGTCTTGATTTCGAACGGGTAGGGCGCCAGCTCGATCTGCACACTGTGGGCGCCGAACTGGGTCGCGGTGCCGGGGTGACGTTGCTCACCCGTGACGGTGAATTCGAAGGCATAGACGCGTGCCAGGCGCTTGCGGCCATTGGCATCCCGGACAAAGGCGATGCGCTTGAGCGCTACGGCATCGTCAAGCAACTCCAGGTCGAGTTTGGCGCAATGCTGTTTGACCCGTTCCAGGGCCTTTTCACGCAACCCATGGTTGTGCCACAACCAGGCGCCTGCCGTGGCTACCAGCATCAGGACGAAGAGGTTCTCCAGGGTCAACATTTGCATATGCTCCAAACAGGTAGATCCAGCTTAACTGCGTTCCTGGCCTGTCGTACAGGTAGCAATCGAGTTCATACTGCGCTGCGCACAATCCTAGAAACAGCTTTGGAAACCTCCCGCATGAAACGTACCCCGCACCTGCTCGCCATTCAGTCCCACGTGGTGTTCGGCCACGCCGGCAACAGCGCCGCGGTATTCCCCATGCAGCGTATCGGGGTCAATGCCTGGCCACTCAATACCGTGCAGTTCTCCAATCACACACAGTATGGCCAGTGGGCGGGCGAAGTGCTTGCCCCAGCGCAAATTCCTGCGTTGGTGGAAGGCATTTCCAACATCGGCGAGCTGGGCCACTGCGATGCGGTGCTTTCCGGCTACCTGGGCAGTGCCGAACAAGGGCGAGCGATCCTGGCCGGCGTCGAGCGGATCAAGGCGGTAAACCCAAAAGCGTTATACCTGTGCGACCCGGTCATGGGGCACCCGGAAAAGGGCTGCATCGTGCCGCCCGAAGTCAGTGAGTTCCTGCTTGACGAGGCTGCAGCCACGGCGGACATCCTGTGCCCCAACCAGCTGGAGTTGGACAGCTTCTGTGGGCGCCGCGCCCAGTCGCTGGAGGATTGCGTGAACATGGCGCGCAGCCTGCTGCAGCGTGGGCCGCAGGTTGTACTGGTCAAGCACCTGGCGTACCCCGGGCGGGCCGAAGAACAGTTCGAAATGCTGCTGGTGACCGCCGAGCACAGCTGGCACTTGCGCCGCCCACTGCTGGCGTTTCCGCGTCAGCCGGTGGGGGTGGGTGACCTGACCTCAGGCTTGTTCCTGGCGCGTGTGCTGCTCGGCGACAGCTGGGTGCAGGCATTCGAATTCACGGCTGCGGCAGTGCATGAAGTGTTGCTGGAAACCCAGGCCTGCGCCAGCTACGAATTGCAGTTGGTTCGGGCCCAGGACCGCATTGCGCACCCACGGGTGCGCTTCGAAGCGCAGTTACTGGCGCTTTAAATGGCGTCGGTTTTCAAGTCCTGATAGCGCTTTTCCAGTTCCTGGCGGATCTGCCGGCGCTGCTGGCCTTGCAGGAAGCGGCGCTTTTCTTCGCTGCTGTGCGGCTGGCGTGGTGGCACCGGCACCGGGCGGCGGTTGTCGTCGACCGCGACCATGGTGAAGAAGCAGCTGTTGGAATGGCGCACCGAGCGCTCGCGAATGTTCTCGGTCACGACTTTGATGCCAACTTCCATCGAAGTGTTGCCGGTGTAGTTGACCGACGCCAGGAAGGTCACCAGTTCACCCACGTGCACGGGTTCACGGAAGATCACCTGGTCGACCGACAGGGTCACCACATAACTGCCGGCGTAACGGCTGGCACATGCATAAGCCACTTCGTCGAGGTACTTGAGCAGGGTGCCGCCATGTACGTTGCCAGAAAAGTTGGCCATGTCCGGGGTCATCAGGACGGTCATGCTCAGCTGGGCGTTTCCAGGTTCCATAGTGTGCTCACGGTGAGGTTGCGCTGAATCGGGCGAATGGAGGGCGTTATCTGCTGACACTTCTGTTCCCCTCTTTGAATTTGCCTTGCTGATACGGGACGTTGGCTGGCGCGCTGTCGTCACGCTGATCATGCCATCACGAGCGCTTTTCCAGCCGATCTGTTTCTGCATATTGCACTGGCTTTTTGCGGCGGGGTGCGATGTTAACCTGAGTACGCCCATGCAACGTGGGTGTTCCCGGATTCAATACAGTATGTACTTGCTGCTCGCTCAGGTTTGCCTCGGCAGAGGAGCGGTCTGCCCAGGCATTCACAAGACGAGAAAAGGAGTATCACGCCATGCATGCCATCAGCTTCATCCAGGACCTGGCAGTCATCATGCTGGTCGCTGGCGTGGTCACCATTCTTTTTCACCGTTTCAAGCAGCCGGTGGTGCTGGGCTACATTGTCGCCGGCTTCATCATTGGCCCGCACACTCCGCCGTTCGGCCTGATTCATGACGAAGACACCATCAAGACCCTCGCCGAACTGGGGGTGATCTTCCTGATGTTCTGCCTGGGGCTCGAGTTCAGCTTGCGCAAGCTGTTCAAGGTTGGTGCCACGGCGTTTATCGCAGCGTTCCTGGAAATCGTCCTGATGATCTGGATCGGTTTCGAGATTGGCCGCTGGTTTGGCTGGAACACCATGGATTCACTGTTCCTGGGCGCCATCCTGGCCATTTCCTCCACCACCATCATCGTCAAGGCGCTCAACGACTTGAAGATGAAGAACGAGCGCTTTGCCCAGCTGATCTTCGGCGTACTGATCGTCGAGGACATTCTGGGTATCGGTATCATTGCCCTGCTGTCGGGCATCGCGGTCAGCGGCACGGTCAGCTCGGGCGAAGTGTTCTCCACTGTCGGCAAGCTGTCGCTGTTCATGATCGTCGCCTTGGTCATCGGTATTTTGCTGGTACCGCGGTTACTGGCCTATGTCGCCAAGTTCGAAAGCAACGAAATGTTGCTGATCACTGTTCTGGGCCTGTGTTTCGGCTTCTGCCTGCTGGTTGTGAAGCTGGAGTACAGCATGGTGCTAGGCGCTTTCCTGATTGGCGCAATCATGGCCGAATCACGCCAGTTGCTGAAGATCGAACGCCTGATCGAGCCTGTACGCGACCTGTTCAGTGCCATCTTCTTCGTCGCCATCGGCCTGATGATCGACCCTCAGGTACTGATCGACTATGCCTGGCCTATCGTTGTCATCACTCTGGCGGTGGTGCTGGGCAAAATGCTGTCTTGCGGCATGGGGGCGTTCATTGCCGGCAATGACGGGCGTACGTCTTTGCGTGTGGGCATGGGGCTTTCGCAGATCGGCGAGTTCTCCTTCATCATTGCCGCGCTGGGCATGACCCTGCAGGTGACCAGCGACTTCCTTTACCCGGTGGCGGTGGCGGTATCGGCAATCACCACGTTGCTGACACCCTATCTGATCCGCGCGGCTGACCCGTTGTCGCAGAAACTGGGCAATGTGGTGCCCGCCCGCCTCGCACGCGTGTTGTCGTTGTATGGCGAGTGGTTACGCAACATCCAGCCGCAGGGCGAGAGTGCCATGCTGGCGGCGATGATCCGGCGCATTCTGTTGCAGGTTGGAGTGAACCTGGCGCTGGTGATCGCCATTTTCTTCAGTGGCGGCTACTTTGCAGGGCGTATCGGCAATTGGCTCAGTGAGTGGGTCAGCGATGTCAGCCAGCAGAAGGCCGTCATATGGGGGGCTGCTTTGTTGCTGTCACTGCCATTCCTGATCGCCGCGTACCGCAAGCTAAAGGCACTCTCGATGCTGCTGGCAGAGATGGGCGTGAAGCCGGAAATGGCCGGGCGACATACCCAGCGCGTGCGCCGTGTGATCGCCGAAGTGATCCCGCTGTTGTCGTTGCTGGTGATTTTCCTGCTGCTGTCGGCATTGTCCGCCAGCATTCTGCCCACCAGCGAATTGCTGCTGGTGATTGCCGTGGTAGCTGCGGTGGTGGTGGCGTTGTTGTGGCGCTGGTTTATCCGCGTGCACACGCGCATGCAGATCGCGTTGCTGGAGACGCTGGAGAACAGTCGCGAGAACTCGCACTGAGAGGGTTACGCCTTGGGCAAGGTATCTCGCCCGCCCGAGGAGATGGGGCTATGGCGATGTCGCCAGGCGCAAAAAGCCTGGCGATTTTAACGACCTTGAGGCGCTGAAACGTCATTGTTACTGACTCAGATCGCGAGCTTCTCTATAGGTGCTAGCGATCAGCTCTCCAGCCAAACATCTCGCGCCCAGTGCCACACCGATTCCCAACTGTCTTCGCCGACAATTTCCTCTTCGGCATCCCACAGCACCACGGTGCCGTCCTCTTCGACGCAATAGTAATTGTCGCCGTCCTGGCACAGCGGAATCAGGTCACGCGGTACGCCGGCATCCCAGGCGTTGGAGGCCACATCTGGCAGGTAGGTGTGCGACTGCGGATCAGTGACGGTAACAGGCTCAAGGGAGCCGTAAACCACATCACTTACGGTCAGCAGAAACTCTTTGAACACGAATGGAATATTGATGAACAGCTGTTCTTCGATCTCTACCAGCTGGTCTTCATCGGGAAGCTCCAGGGGCACTGGTACTGGCTCATTCGCTTCACGGAGTTGTTCGATCACTTCTTCCACGGTTCACTTCCTCTGACCTAGATGACAACGCTGCGCCTTATACCCTAGTAGCCCACTTTGGCAAAAGCAAAAACCCCGGGCAAGCCCGGGGTTCTCTGTTTAGCACGCAGCGATTAGCCGTTTTGACGGATACCGGCTACCAGCCAAGGCTGGTTCTCGCCTTGGGCGCGAACCATGTGCCAGCTTTCGCTGAACACTTCGCCCTGGTCGAAGCGCGAATTCTTCGACACGCCACGGAAGGTCAGGGTCGCGTCGGTGCGGTCGGCGCGGTCATCGACACCGTCCAGTTGCACTTCCAGGTTATCGATGTAGGTAGACTGGAAGCCATCACCCAGTTCAGCACGCTCACGCTTGAGGAACTCAAGCATTTGCGGGGTAACGAACTCGCTGATCTTGTCCATTTCATTGGCATCCCAGTGCTGCTGCAGCGACTGGAAGTGGTTACGGGCTGCCGCCAGGAAGCTCTGCTCGTTGAACCAGGCCGGGGCGTTGATCACCGGTGCGGCTGCGGCAGCAGGTGCGGCCGAACCACCGAAAATCGAAGGCTGGGCAGGCTGCGCGTGAGCCTCACGCTGCATCGGCGCATGGCCTGGCATGGCCATTTGTGGCTGCTGCTGGCGGCGGCGCGCGGCGATGAAGCGGAACACGAGGAAGGCGATGAGCGCCACGATCAGGAAGTCCATGATCTGGAAGCCTTCGAAACCGTCGCCCATGAACATGGAAGCCAGCAGGCCACCGGCGGCGAGGCCGGCCAGTGGGCCCAACCAGCGCGAAGCACCGCTGGCGGCAGCCGGTGCACGGCCAGGTGCGGTCGGCGCGGCAGCAGGCGTGGTTGGCGTAGCCTGGCGGGTCTGGTGGATAGGCGCGGAGCCCGAGCTCTTGCCGCCGCCGAAACGCTTGGCGCTGGCGTCCAGGCTCAGCGTCAGGCCGACGCAGAGCGCCAGTGCGATGCTAAGAAAACGTTGCATAAGTGGGATATCCCCTGTTGTGGATTGCACGCGCGTCATGGTGCACAGGTTCCCGGGCACATGACCAGCGACATAGTGTTTCGAGCTTTTGCCTGATGTTACAAAGTTGGCAGGCCCGACCCTTGTGGGCTTTAGACAGCCTCGAGCTTGGCATACCCCAGCATCAGCCATTTGCTACCTTCGGCAAAATTCACCTGCACCCGCGCCTGAGCGCCAGAACCCTCGAAGTTGAGGATTACGCCTTCGCCGAATACCGCATGCTGCACACGCTGGCCAAGGTTGAACGCGGTCTGCGGAATGCTGGCATTGGCGAACAGGTTGCTGTTGGTGGCCGTCTTGGCCCCGCCGAACGGGCGGCTGACACTGTTGGACAGGCGTACTTCCTGAACCAGGCCGGCCGGAATTTCACGCACGAAACGCGACACCTTGTTATACGTCTCGCTGCCATAAAGGCGGCGTGTTTCGGCGTAGGTCATGACCAGCTGGCGCATGGCGCGGGTGATGCCTACATAGGCCAGGCGTCGTTCCTCTTCCAGGCGGCCGGGTTCTTCCAGGCTCATCTTGTGCGGGAACAAGCCTTCTTCCATGCCCACCAGGAACACATAGGGGAACTCCAGGCCTTTGGCGCTGTGCAGGGTCATCAGCTGGATGCTGTCTTCATGCTCGTCAGCCTGAGTATCGCCAGCTTCGAGTGAGGCGTGGCCAAGGAAGGCCGAGAGCGGAGACAGGTCGGCGTCTTCGTCGGTGGACTCGAAGTTGCGTGCCGCACTGACCAGTTCCTCAAGGTTTTCTACGCGTGCCTGGCCCTTTTCACCTTTTTCTTCCTGATGATAGGTGATCAGGCCGGACTGTTCGATGGTGGTCTGGGTCATGGTATGCAGCGGCATGTCCACAACCTTGGCGGCCAGCCCCTCGATCAGCTCGATAAAGGCCCCCAGGGCACTGGCGGCGCGGCCCTTCAGGGCCTTGGCGGCGAGCAGCTGGCACATGGCCTCCCACATGGACAGTTGGCTGTGACGGGCGTGCTCGCGGATGGCTTCGACGGTTTTTTCGCCAATACCGCGCGGCGGCACGTTGATCACCCGCTCCAGAGCGGCATCGTTGCCACGCCCTTCGATCAGGCGCAGGTAAGCCATGGCATTCTTGATTTCGGCGCGCTCGAAGAAGCGCTGGCCGCCATAGATGCGGTAGGGGATGCGCTCGCGCAGCAGGGCCTCTTCCAGCACGCGCGACTGGGCGTTGGAGCGGTACAGGATGGCAATCTCGTTGCGCGCATTGCCCTGCTTGACCAGGCTCTCGATGGTTTCCACGACATAGCGCGCTTCGTCGTGCTCGTTGTAGGCCGCGTACAGGGTCAGTGGTTCGCCTTCGCCCATGTCGGTCCACAGTTCCTTGCCCAGGCGCCCGCTGTTGTTGGCGATCAGCGCGTTGGCCGCCTTGAGGATGCCGCCGGTGGAGCGGTAGTTCTGCTCCAGGCGGATCATTTCGGCGTCGGGGAAATCGGCGGTGTACTGGTGGATGTTTTCGATCTTGGCGCCGCGCCAGCCGTAGATCGACTGGTCGTCATCGCCTACCGCCATCAGGCTGTCGCCACCGCGTGCCAGCAGGCGCAACCAGGCGTACTGCACGGCGTTGGTATCCTGGAACTCGTCCACCAGCACGTGGCGGAAGCGTCGTTGATAGTGCTCCAGCAGGCCCGGATGGTCACGCCACAGGTCCAGGGCGCGAAGCAGCAGCTCGGAGAAATCGATGACACCGGCGCGCTCGCACGCCTGCTCGTAGGCCGTATAGACCTCGCGCATGGTCGCCAGGAACAGGTCGCCCCCCGCCTGGATGTGCTGCGGGCGCAGGCCTTCGTCTTTCTGCCCATTGATGAACCACTGGGCCTGGCGTGCCGGCCACTTCTGCTCGTCCAGGCCCAACTCGCGCATGACCCGCTTGATCAGGCGCTGCTGGTCGTCGCTGTCGAGGATCTGGAAGTTCTGCACCAGCCGCGCTTCCTGCCAGTGGGCCCGCAACAGGCGATGGGCCAGGCCGTGGAAGGTGCCGACCCACATGCCTGCCGGGTTGATGCCCAACAGTTGCTCGATCCGCTGGCGCATTTCTGCTGCGGCCTTGTTGGTGAACGTCACCGACAGGATCGAGTGCGGTGATGCCTGCTCGACCTGGATCAGCCAGGCGATGCGGTGTACCAGCACGCGGGTTTTACCGGAACCGGCGCCGGCAAGCACCAGTTGACGCCCGAGCGTGGCCGCTACGGCCTGGCGTTGGGCATCGTTGAGGGAATTCAGCAGGAGAGAGAGGTCGTCTGTGCGCATCGGGCCATTCTAGGGCGATGCCGGGTAAGGGGCAAATATCTACTGTATGAATATTCACCTGGCGGCATCCCGCTCATCGGTCCGGGGCCAGGTCACGGCCTGCGCAAGCTGGCTGAGGCATCGTTAGTCGAAGGCCTTCACGTTATGGATTTCGCACCTTCGAATTTCATCTGCTGCTGTTTCAGATTAAAGGTCGCGCCATCGCGCAGGTCATTCAGCCATGCCAGTGCCTGCCATGCCTGGCGAGCAGGCTGTTGGCTTGCTCGGGCCCGAAACTGCCAGCCGGGTAGGGGCGGGGCGCCTGGAAGTGCTCTTCACAGCCCTTGATGATTGGATCTACCCAAGCCCAGGCTGCTTCCACTTCATCGCGGCGCATGAACAGCGTCGAATCACCTTCGAGCACATCCAGCAGCAGACGCTCGTAGGCTTCCCAGCGGCGAGTCTGGCTGAACACCTGGGCCAGATTAAGGTCCAGGTCCACGGGTTCCAGGCGCATGCCTTTGCCTGGGCTCTTGGTCATCATGCGAAGGCTGATGCGTTCGTCCGGTTGCAGCTGTATCAGTAACTGGTTGACCTGGCCGCCGCTGAACAGTTCGTGAGGCACGGGCTTGAACTGGATGACGATCTGCGAAGCGCGCCGCGCCATGCGTTTGCCGGTGCGCAGATAGAAAGGCACGCCCGCCCAGCGCCAGTTGTCGATGTGCGCCTCGATGGCAACGAAAGTTTCGGTATCGCTGTCGTTGTCGACGTCCTTTTCAAAGTAGTAGGCCGGCACTTCCTGGCCGCCGATACGCCCGGCACCATATTGGCCACGTACCGTCTTGTCCTGCACATCCTGGCCGGTGATTGGCTTGAGGGCGCGCAGGATTTTCACCTTTTCGTCGCGTACCGCTTCGGCCTCGAATTGCGCGGGTGGCTCCATGGCCACCAGGCACAGCAGTTGCAGCAGGTGGTTCTGCAGCATGTCGCGAATAGCCCCGGCGCGATCGTAGTAGGCACCGCGGTTTTCTACGCCCAGTGTCTCGCAAACGCTGATCTGTACATGGTCGACCTGGTTGTTGCGCCATACCGGCTCCAGCAGGGCATTGGCAAAACGCAGGGCCATCAGGTTCTGCACGGTTTCCTTGCCCAGGTAGTGGTCGATGCGGAACACCTGTCTTTCTTCGAACACCGTGCCAATGGCTTCATTGATGGCAGTGGCGGATTCCAGGGAATGGCCGATCGGTTTTTCCAGCACGATGCGCGCTTCGGTGTCGGCCAGCCCGGCAATGCGCAGGTGGTTGGCAATTGGCACGAACAGGTTGGGGGCGGTGGCCAGGTAGAAGATGCGCGTCAGCCCGCCGGGTTCACCCAGGTAGCGTGCCAGGCGGCCAAAATCGGCGCTCTGTGAAGCATCCATCGGGAAGTAGTCGACCCGCGCGGAAAACCGCTGCCACACCTCTTCGTCGAAGTCGCTGCGGGCAATCTGCGCCCGACAATGGCGTTCGGCGAGCTTGAGATAGTCGATGCGTGGCAGGTTGCGTCTGGCCAGTGCGATGACCCGCACGGCAGGGTTCAGACGGGCCTCGCGAAACAGGTGGTAGAGCGCCGGAAGTAATTTGTGCAGGGCCAGATCACCGGTGCCGCCGAAGACCAGAATGTCGCAAGGAATAGTCAAACCACCACTCTCCACGTTCGTTTAACTGGGCGGGTTGGCGTCCATGTAGTATAACTACAAGAAAGCTACAACCCGGCACGCCGATCATAACCGAGTCCAGCCTGTGAATCTGTTGCAACATATCGCCCAATCGCGCCACCTGCTGCGCAAATCGGAACTGAAAGTGGCCGACCACGTGCTGCTCGACCCGGCTGCCGTCATGCACAGCTCCATGGCCGATTTGGCGCACAGCGTGGGTATCAGTGAGCCGACCATCGTGCGTTTCTGCCGGGCCATTGGCTGCTCGGGCTTCCAGGACCTGAAGCTGAAGCTGGCGCAAAGCCTGGCTGCCGGGGCCAGCTTCGGTCAGTTCGCCATCCACGAAGACGATTCGGTCGCCGACTACAGTCTGAAGATCTTCGACACCACCCTGCACACCCTGATGGAAGTGCGCGAGCACCTTGATCCGCAGGCGCTGCAACAAGCCGTGAGCGCCATGGCCCAGGCGCAACGGGTAGAGTTTTATGGCTTTGGCGCGTCCGGTGCCGTTGCGGCCGATGCCCAGCACAAGTTCTTCCGCCTGCTGCTCAGCGCGGCAGCGTATTCCGACCCGCACATGCAAGCGATGTCGGCGGTTACCCTGAAACCGGGTGATGTGGCGGTGTGTATTTCCCAATCGGGCCGTTCCAAGGACCTGCTGATCACTGCCAACCTGGTGCGTGAGAGCGGCGCCAACCTGATTACCCTGTGCCCCAGCCAGACGCCGCTGGCCGAGCTATCGACGGTCAACCTGGCGATCGACGTGCATGAAGACACCGAGATCTACACCCCACTGACCTCGCGTATTGCCCACCTGGTGGTGATCGACGTGCTGGCCATGGGCGTTGCCATGGCGCGCGGGCCTAGCCTGGTCAACCACCTGAAGAGCGTGAAACGCAGCTTGCGCAGCTTGCGTCTGTCGCCCAAGTCGATCAAGGCTACCGACGACTGAATTCAACCTGCACTGGCCTCTTCGCGGGCTTGCCCGCTCCCACAGGTACTGTGCTCCTCTATAAATCGGTGCAATTCCTGTGGGAGCGGGTAAGCCCGCGAAGAGGCCGGTACAGGCAGTGAAAATTCACGATTCTGTCACCATTCCACCGCCAAACGGTAAACCATCAAGGCCAGTCTGAAACTCCCGCATACTATCTGGGAGACAGGCAATGGCTCGTGACTTCGACGGTACGTACCAACCCAACGCCAAGGCTCGCAAGCAGCAGGAAAAAGATCAGCGTCGCATGGAATACCGCCGCGCGATCGAGAGCTATTGCGACCAACGTCAACTGCTCCGCGACCTGGCGGACTACCCCGAGCTGCAAGCACTCACGGTATGGCAGTCGTCGGCGGCAGTTTCCCCGAAAAACGTTCAACAAGCGCGCTGATCAATGCACGTTCACCGCGGATGAATGCAAGAAACGCCAAGGCCACCGGCGACTGCCGCTTGGCCTTGGCCTGCACCACGCACCAGCTACGGTACAGCGGTAGCTCCTCGACCGGTAATTCCTTCAGCATCCCGGTGGCCAGCTCCAGGTTGACTGCGTGACGGGTCAACAGGGCGATCCCCAGCCCGGCGATCACGCATTCGCGCTGGGCGTCGGCCGAGGCTACTTCAAGCGTTTGGGCGAAATGCACACGCTTATCCTTGAAGTACTCTTCGCAAGCCTTGCGTGTTCCCGAACCTTGCTCGCGGACCAGCAGCGTATGAGGCTCCAGGTCCTGCATGCGCAACTGGTCCAGCTTGCACAGCGGGTGCTGTGGCGGCGCAACCGCAACGATCGGGTTGTTGAGGAACGGCAGAAACTCCAGGCCCATGTCTTGCGGCACCATCGACATGATGATCAGGTCGTCGCGGTTATCGGAAAGGCGGCGGATGGCTTGGGCACGATTGACCACCGTCAGGGTCAGGTTGACTTCCGGGTGACGCTGCTTGAAGGCGGCGAACAGGTGTGGCACGAAGTACTTGGCACTGGACTCGATCGCCAGTTTCAGCTGACCCTGCAGTGAGCCCTGCATGTCCGACAGCTGCATGTCCAGGCTCTCCAGGCGCCCGAAGATATCGTGGCTGGCGCGCTGCAGGGCCTCGGCCGCCTCGGTCAGGTAGAGCTTCTTGCCCACGTACTCGAACAATGGCTGACCGATCAGCTCTTCAAGCTGACGGATCTGTAGACTAACGGCGGGTTGCGTCAGCGCCATCTCCTCCGCAGCACGGCTGTACGACCGCAAATCGCACACCTCATTGAAGATCTGGAGTTGACGCAATGTCATACGCATCAAGGACTTACGCATTTTAATCAGCTCTTCGGCAATACCTTGTTACCTAACTATAAGCTTTTGCTAATACAGCCTCTAACAAATATTGATTTTTGTTTATCGACCTACAGCGCTAGGGTGAATACGCGACTGGCCAGCATCGTCTGGTCACGCGCCGACCGGTAGAACCGGCTCGACTGTTCCTACGGCTTTGGGAAGACTCCAGTGATAAAAAAAATCCTGATCGCCAACCGAGGTGAAATCGCAGTTCGGATCGTGCGTGCTTGCGCCGAGATGGGCATTCGCTCGGTAGCGATCTTTTCCGACGCCGACCGGCATGCCTTGCACGTCAAGCGCGCTGACGAAGCACACAGCATCGGTGCCGAGCCGCTGGCCGGTTACCTGAACCCGCGCAAGCTGGTGAACCTGGCTGTGGAAACCGGCTGTGATGCCCTGCACCCGGGCTATGGTTTCCTTTCGGAAAATGCTGAACTGGCAGAAATTTGCGCCGAGCGCGGGATCAAGTTCATTGGCCCGGCCGCCGACGTGATTCGCCGTATGGGCGACAAGACCGAAGCGCGCCGCACCATGATCGCCGCCGGTGTGCCGGTAACCCCGGGCACCGAAGGCAACGTTGCCGATATTCATGAAGCCCTGAGCGAAGGTGATCGCATCGGTTATCCGGTGATGCTCAAGGCTACCTCCGGTGGTGGCGGCCGTGGTATTCGCCGTTGCAATAGCCGCGAAGAACTGGAACAGAACTTCCCGCGGGTCATTTCCGAGGCGACCAAGGCATTCGGTTCGGCCGAAGTGTTCCTGGAGAAATGCATCGTCAACCCGAAGCACATCGAGGCGCAAATTCTCGGTGACAGCTTCGGTAACGTAGTGCACCTGTTCGAGCGCGACTGCTCTATACAGCGTCGTAACCAGAAGCTCATCGAAATTGCCCCGAGCCCACAGCTCACTCCTGAGCAGCGCGCCTACATCGGCGACCTGGCGGTGCGTGCGGCCAAAGCGGTGAATTACGAGAACGCCGGTACCGTGGAGTTCCTGCTCGCCGATGGCGAAGTGTACTTCATGGAAATGAACACCCGGGTGCAGGTGGAACACACCATTACCGAGGAAATCACCGGTATCGACATCGTTCGTGAGCAGATCCGCATCGCCTCGGGGCTGCCACTGTCGGTCAAGCAGGAAGACATTCAGCACCGCGGCTACGCCTTGCAGTTCCGTATCAATGCTGAAGATCCGAAAAACAACTTCCTGCCCAGCTTCGGCAAGATCACCCGTTACTACGCCCCCGGCGGCCCGGGCGTGCGCACCGACACGGCGATCTACACCGGCTATACCATTCCACCGTTCTACGACTCCATGTGCCTGAAACTGGTGGTGTGGGCGTTGACCTGGGAAGAAGCCATGGACCGCGGCCTGCGGGCCCTGGATGACATGCGCGTGCAAGGGGTGAAGACCACCGCCGCGTACTACCAGGAAATCCTGCGCAATCCGGAATTCCGTAGCGGCCAGTTCAATACCAGCTTTGTCGAAAGCCACCCTGAATTGACCAACTACTCGATCAAGCGCAAACCCGAAGAGCTGGCCCTGGCCATCGCCGCCGCCATCGCCGCCCACGCAGGCCTGTGAGGAACCCTATAATGTCCAAGAAAATTCACGTAACCGACACGATCCTGCGCGACGCTCACCAGTCCCTGCTGGCTACCCGCATGCGTACCGAAGACATGCTGCCGATCTGCGACAAGCTCGACAAGGTTGGCTACTGGTCGCTGGAAGTCTGGGGTGGTGCCACCTTCGACGCCTGCGTGCGCTTCCTCAAGGAAGACCCGTGGGAGCGCCTGCGCAAGCTGCGCGCAGCGCTGCCAAACACCCGTTTGCAAATGCTGCTGCGCGGCCAGAACCTGTTGGGCTACCGCCACTACAGCGACGACGTGGTCAAGGCCTTCGTCGCCAAGGCGGCGGTCAACGGCATCGATGTGTTCCGCATTTTCGACGCCATGAACGACGTGCGTAACCTGCGCGTGGCCATCGAAGCGGTCAAGGCCGCCGGTAAGCACGCCCAGGGCACTATCGCTTACACCACCAGCCCGGTACACACCATCGAAGCCTTCGTGAACCAGGCCAAGCAGATGGAAGCCATGGGTTGCGACTCGGTGGCGATCAAGGACATGGCTGGCCTGTTGACCCCGTTCGCCACTGGCGAGCTGGTCAAGGCGCTGAAGGCTGAACAGTCGCTGCCGGTGTTCATCCACTCTCACGATACCGCCGGCCTGGCTGCCATGTGCCAGCTCAAAGCTGTGGAAAATGGCGCGGACCACATCGATACCGCCATCTCCAGCTTCGCCTGGGGCACCAGCCATCCGGGTACCGAGTCGATGGTTGCTGCGCTCAAGGGCAGCGAGTTCGACACCGGCCTGGACCTGGAGCTTCTGCAGGAGATCGGCTTGTACTTCTACGCCGTGCGCAAGAAGTACCACCAGTTCGAAAGCGAGTTCACCGCGGTGGACACCCGGGTGCAGGTGAACCAGGTACCGGGCGGCATGATTTCCAACCTGGCCAACCAGCTCAAGGAGCAGGGCGCCCTCAACCGCATGAACGAAGTGCTGGCCGAAATCCCGCGTGTGCGTGAAGACCTCGGCTTCCCGCCGCTGGTCACCCCGACCTCGCAGATCGTCGGCACCCAGGCCTTCTTCAACGTGCTGGCGGGTGAGCGCTACAAGACCATCACCAATGAGGTGAAGCTGTACCTGCAAGGTGGCTATGGCAAGGCTCCGGGTGTGGTCAACGAGCAACTGCGTCGCCAGGCTATCGGCAGCGAAGAAGTGATCGATGTGCGCCCGGCTGACCTGCTGAAGCCGGAAATGGCCAAGTTGCGTAGCGACATCGGTGCCCTGGCCCGTTGCGAAGAAGACGTGCTGACCTTTGCCATGTTCCCGGACATTGGCCGCAAGTTCCTCGAAGAACGCGAAGCTGGCACCTTGACGCCTGAAGTTCTGCTGCCGATTCCGGAAGCCGGTGCCGTGGCTGCCCCAGGCGGTGAAGGGGTGCCGACCGAGTTCGTCATCGACGTACACGGCGAAACCTACCGCGTCGACATCACCGGTGTGGGCGTGAAGGCCGAAGGCAAGCGTCACTTCTATCTGTCGATCGACGGCATGCCGGAGGAAGTGGTCTTCGAGCCACTCAACGAGTTCGTCAGCGGTGGCGGCAGCAAGCGCAAGCAGGCTACTGACCCTGGCCACGTAAGCACCACCATGCCGGGGAACATCGTTGATGTGCTGGTCAAGGAAGGTGACATGGTCAAGGCCGGCCAGGCGGTCTTGATCACCGAAGCCATGAAGATGGAAACCGAAGTGCAGGCGGCCATCGCAGGCAAGGTCGTGGCCATCCATGTGGCCAAGGGTGATCGCGTGACGCCAGGTGAGATCCTGATCGAGATCGAGGGCTGATTTAAGCCCTCATCTACAACTGGTTAACCTCTGGGGGGCGGATGCTCCCCTTTTTTTGTGCCGGAATCACTAGCCTCTGCGCGGGTAGACCCGAACCTCACAACGCGCATCCCTGTAGGGGCGGTTCACCCGCGAAGAGGCCAGCTGATTCAGCACACCGCTCAACCTCTGCGGCACACCTCAAGGCTTTCCACCTGGCCACCCGGCTGCTGGTTCTCTTCACTCAACCACCGCTCAAACCCGGCAGCCACCGCCGGCCATTCATCATCGGTAATCGAATACCACGCCGTATCGCGGTTATGGTCTTTCACCACCAAGTGCTTGCGGAACACCCCTTCGTAGACGAAGCCGAATCGCTCTGCCGCACGTTTGGAACGGGCATTGGCGTTATTGCACTTCCACTCCAGCCGTCGATTACCCAGCGCGAAGCCCAGCTTGCCCAGCAGGTACACCGCCTCGGTACCCTTGGGCGTACGCTGCATGGCGGCGCCGAAGGCAATGTGGCCGATCTCGATCCGGCCGTGGTCAGGCACGATCGACATCAGGCTGAGGATGCCTTGGGCCTGGCCGCTGGCGCGGTCGATGACGGTGTAGAAAAGCGGGTCGCGGCCAGCAGCGTTGCCTTCCAGCCAGCGGTCAAAGGCGGCACGTTCGGCGAACGGGCCGTACGGCAGGTAGTCCCACAGCACCGGATCGGAGGCCGGACCCTGCAGCACTTCCCAGAGGTCTTCGCCATGGCGCCCTGGATCGAGCTTCTCCAGGCGGATGAAGCGGCCTTCAATGGGCTCGGCCTTGGGGGTTGCGGCGGGTTTCCAGTTCAATGCGTCTGTCATGTTCGGCCTACAAGCCTTTGCGGAATTGGATGAAGCCCGAGCGCTCGGCAACCTGCTGGTACAGGCTGATGGCGGTGGCGTTGGTTTCGTGGGTCAGCCAGTGCACCTTGATGCAGTTGTCGGCTTTGGCAGTGGTGTAGACGTGCTCGATCAACTGTCGACCAATGCCCAGGCCACGTTGCGTGCTGTCCACATACAGGTCCTGCAGGTAGCAGGAATTCTCGATGCTCCAGTTGGAACGATGGTAGATGAAGTTGACCATCCCCACCGCCTTGCCGTCGACCCAGGCCAGTGCCGAATGGGTTGGCTCGCTGGGGTCGAGCAGGCGTTGCCAGGTGCTCAGGCTGACGGCATCGGCCAGCTCGGTCTCGTAGAAGTGCAAGTAGGCCTGCCACAGGGCGTGCCAGGCCGCGTGATCTTGGGCAGTGACAGGGCGCAGGGTAAGGTTGGGCATGGGCTATTCCTTCAGAGTTGGCGCATGTGCGCCGCGAGTTGATTGTCCCGTTGATCGGGGCTGGCGCTCAGGCCCTCGCGCACGCCATCGATGTCGTGCCCGGAGCGGTTCTGGCTGAGCTTGCGCGCACCTTGCAGGCGCGCGATGGGCAGACGGATACCGACGATGGCGCGGAGCATGCCCTCGATGTAGTCGGCAGGGGCATCGGTGACTTTCCAGGGTTCGCTGCGACCCTGTTCATGGCGGTCGGTCAGGCGGCTTACGATAGCCAGTAGCGGCTCGGCCTCATGGATAACTTCGGCCGGGCCATAAGCGTGCACCGCCAGGTAGTTCCAGGTCGGCACCACCTTTGGGTTTTCGGCCTTGCTTGGGTAAAAACCGGGGCTGACATAGGCATCGGCGCCGGGGAATACCAACAGTGCTTCGCCGCCGTGTTGAAGGTCTTGCCATTGGCGGTTGGCCCGGGCCAGGTGGGCATACACAGTGCCGAAATCGCCCTCGGCGGTATCGACCAGCACCGGTAGGTGCGTGGCCAGAAGGCCCTGTTCGCCCTGGCTGACCAGAACGGCCAGGCGGGTGTCTAGCATGTGCTGGTGTAAGCGGGTGAGGTCGTGTTCCTGGTGCGGCTTACTGTTGTACATGGCGGGATCCTTGTCGAATGGTTCCATCCTAGGCAGGCTATTGGTTCTGGGTAAGATCCATTAATGCCTGTTTTCATAGGTCCAATATCATGCGCGAGTCGCCCCTCATCTTGCCTTTCGACCCTGCCGGGATCGCCCTGGATCGCAGCCGCGGGCTTAGCCAGCAGCTGTATCAGGTGTTGCGAGCGCGGGTACTGGATGGGCGCCTGAGCAGTGGTACTCGCCTGCCGGCTACGCGCGACCTGGCTGCCATGTTGGCGCTTTCACGCAACAGCGTGGTGCGCGCCTACGATCAACTGTATGCCGAGGGCTTCATCGAAAGCCGGGTCGGTGATGGCACCTACGTTAGCCGGCTGCCAAAACTGTCCACACAAGTATCCACAGGGTTATCCCTAGGCTTATCAACAGGTTTATCCACATTTCGTGAAGAAAATACTGAGGATTTATCCAGCGGGAGGCTTTTAGGCGCACCTCTGCAGCGCCTGAAAAATAACCATTTGCCATCGCCCAGAAGCGGTGCGCCGCGTGCTTTTCGCGTTGGCATTCCGGCGTTTGACCTGTTCCCGTTTGACGTCTGGGCCAAGCTACAGGCGGGTTTCTGGCGCAACCCGTCCCCTGCGCAACTGGGTTATGGTGACCCCGCTGGCGAGCCGGCTTTGCGCGATCTGATAGCGGCCTATCTACGCCGCTCGCGGGGGCTGAGCTGTACGGCTGAACAAATTGTGATCACAAGCGGTGCGCAGCAGGCCATCAGCCTTTGTGCACAGTTGCTGCTGCAACCGGGCGACAGTGTGGCTGTGGAAAACCCAGGCTATCGGGCGGCCGCTCATGCCTTCACGCTCGCAGGCGGCCGGGTGTGTGGCGTGCCTGTGGATGAAGACGGGCTGAACTGCAGCCGGCTGGAACAATTGACGGATTGCCGACTGACCTATGTCACGCCTGCGCACCAATACCCGACCGGGGTGACCATGAGCCTTGCACGTCGCCTGGCATTGCTGGCCTGGGCTGAACGCAGTGACGGCTGGATCATCGAGGACGACTACGACGGCGAGTATCGCTACAGCGGTGCACCGCTGGCCCCGCTGGCAGCGCTCGACCGGCACGGGCGGGTGCTGTATGTCGGTACCTTCGGCAAGATCGCCTTCCCGGCGTTACGCCTGGGCTATCTGGTGCTTCCGTCGAAGCTGGTGCAGGCTTTTAGCCAAGGCAAAGCGTTGGCGGTGCGGCATTCGGAGGTCAGCAGCCAGTGCGTGATGGCCGAGTTCATGGCCCGTGGCCATTTTCAGCGGCATATCCGCCGTATGCGCAAGGCGGCATTGAAGCGGCGCGATGTGCTCAAGGCCGGTTGGCCTGTGGATATTCCGGGGTTGGGCGCAATGCCGGAAGTGGCGGCTGGGCTGCATGTGAAGGTCGATGTGGATAACTTTGCTCGGGAGCAGGAGTTGGTGGCCAAGGCTGAGGCGGTGGGGGTGGAAGTGACACCACTGAGCAATTTCTGGTTGGCGGACTGCGAGGTGCCTGTGGATAAGCGGGCAGGGCTGGTGCTGGGCTTTGCGGCAGTGCCGGAGGGCGAGATTGCCGAGGCCTTGATGAAACTACGCAAAGTCTGGAAAAAATGAGTGGGGCTGCAAAGCAGCCCCCGGTTCAACATCAGGTACCGGACTTTATCCGCGTCCAGGCGCGGGTCCTGGCCCGTTCGGCATCTCGCGTCAAAGGCTTGAGGGTATACAGCTTGGCCATCGCCTCTGCCGTCGGATACAGGTTGGGGTTGTTGCGAATCGTCGGATTCACCTTGTCGGTCGCATCCTTGTTCGGGTTCGGATACCCCACGAAGTCGCTGATCGGCGCAATCACCTCTGGCCGCAGCAGGTAATTGATGAACGTATGCGCATCCTCCGGGTTTGCTGCGCCCTTTGGAATCGCCAGCATGTCGAACCAGATCGGCGCGCCTTCCTTGGGCAGGCGCATGTCCACCACCACGCCGTTGTTCGCCTCACGTGCGCGGTTGGCTGCCTGCGAGAAGCTGCCGCTGTAGCCCACTGCCACACAGATGTCGCCATTGGCGATGTCTGCCATGTACTTCGAGGAGTGGAAGTAGGTGATATGCGGACGAATCTTCAGCATCAGCTCCTCGGCCTTCTTGTAGTCAGCCGGTTTGTCGCTGTTCGGCGGCAAGCCCAGGTACTGCAGGGCCAGCGGTAGAATCTCCGACGGCGAGTCGAGCAGGGCCACGCCGCATTGTTTGAGCTTGGCGATGTTCTCTTCCTTGAAGATCAGGTCCCAGCTGTCCACCGGCGCGTTGTCGCCGAGTGCAGCCTTGACCTTGGCCGGGTTGAAGCCGATCAGCACGGTGCCGTACATATACGGCACGGCAAACTTGTTGCCCGGGTCGTTAGCCTCGATCAGCTTCATCAGTGCCGGGTCCAGGTGTTGCCAGTTCGGCAGCTTGCTGCGATCCAGCGGCTGGAACACCCCGGCTTCGATCTGCTTGGCGAGGAACACGTTGGACGGTACTACCACGTCATAGCCGGAGTTGCCGGTTAGCAGCTTGGCTTCCAGCGCCTCATTGGTGTCGAAGATGTCGTACACCAGTTTCACGCCGCTGTCCTTCTGGAAGGCAGTCAAGGTCTGCGGGGTGATGTAATCGAACCAGTTATATACACGCAGGGTTCGCTGCTCGGCTTGCGCATGCAGGGCGCCCGCGAACAGGGTGGCAGCGATGAACGGGGCGAGCAGACGTTTGAGTCGGACCATTATCGGGCTCCTGGCTGGGCGCGCTGGAAGCCTTCCAGCACATTGACCGCGTTGATGCCGATTTCCTCCACAGCGTAGCCGCCTTCCATCACGAACAGGGTCGGCTTGCCGAGTTGGCCGATGCGCTTGCCCATTTCCAGGTAGTCCGGGCTGTCCAGCTTGAACTGCGAGATGGGGTCGTCCTTGAAGGTGTCCACACCCAGTGAGATGACCAGCACGTCGGCGTCATAGCTGGCGATGCGCTTGCAGGCATCCTCCAGGGCTGCGCTCCAGGCGGCCCAGTCGCTACCGGCCGGCAAGGGGTAGTTGATGTTGTAGCCCTGGCCTGCGCCTTCGCCTGTTTCATCGGCATAGCCGAGGAAGAACGGGAATTCGTCCTGCGGGTCGCCGTGGATCGAGGCGAAGAACACGTCATCGCGGCTGTAGAAGATGTCCTGGGTACCGTTGCCGTGGTGGTAGTCGACGTCAAGAATGGCGACCTTGCGTCGGCCTTGGTCGAGGAAGGCCTGGGCAGCGATGGCGGCGTTATTCAGATAGCAGTAGCCGCCCATCACTTCGCCGGCAGCGTGGTGCCCTGGCGGACGGCAAAGGGCGAACGCCGCATGGGCGCCTTGCTGAATCGCTGCTTGGGCGGTCAGGGCAACTTGTGCAGCACTATAGGCCGCCTGCCAGGTACCCGCGGTGATGGGGGCGCCGGCATCGAAGCTGTAGTAACCCAGTTCGCCATGCAGGCCGGTCGGCTTGACCTGGCGCAGTGTGCGGGCTGGCCAGGTGAAGGGCAGCAGGTCACCCTCTTGGCCCAGTGCAGCCCAGCGCGCCCAGGCGCCTTCGAAGAAATCCAAGTAATCGGCGCTGTGGACGCGCAACAGCGGCGCACGGCCGAAGTCGGTCGGGCCCTGGATGTCGCCGAGGTTGCGTTTTTTCACTTGGTCGAGCACATGGTCGGCGCGCGAAGGCATTTCGAAACAGGGCATCAGCTTGCCATCGATCAGCTCGCAGCGGCCGTGGTGCAGGCGGTGGTCATCGGAATAGATCGTCAGCATTGTTGTTCTCCGGTGGGACTGGCGTGGGTCCATTGTCATGGGCTGATCAGCAGGGGAGAACGACGCAAACGGCCAAAAGGGGATCGATATGGCCAAGGTCTTTGGCCAGATGGGTGGTGACCTATCCCAGCCTCGTCGCGGGTAAGGCAGCGGCGGCAACGGTGAACGGCCTTTGGACATTGGCCGGCAGGCCCGGCCCTTTCGCGGGTGAACCCGCTCCTGCAATGGCCACCAGGGCGTCAGGGGTTGTGACGCCCCTGTAGGAGCGGGTTTACCCGCGAAGAGGCCAGAACAGGTCAACCACGAAAATGGCTGGGCGCCACGCCACTCCAGCGCTGGAAGGCATGCCGAAAACTGGCCGTCTCACTGAACCCCAAAGTCTCCGCAATCCGGTAGATCGGCATCTGTTCATCGGCCAGTAACTGCTTGGCCCGCTCGAACCTCAGCTCGTCCAGCAGCTGTTGATAACTGCTGCCCAGCGCCTGCAAATGCCGGCGCAGGGTGCGCGACGAGCAGTTCATCTGCCGCGCAAGCCCTTCCAGCCCAGGTGCTGCGTCCAGTTGCTGCGCCAGCAGCTGGCGAATCCGCCCCAGCCATGCCTGGCGACCGGTGAATTCAAGGTTCAGGCGCCGGCAGCGCTCGCTCATGGCTTTGTGAGTAATCGGGTCGGCCAGCGGCAGCGGCATATCCAGCCATCGCCGTTCGAAGGCAAAGGCATTGTCCTCGGCGGCGAAACCGATCGGGCATTGAAACGCTTCGGCATAGAGCGCGTGGTAACCAGGGCGAGGGTGTTCGAAGCGTGCGCCAAGCAGCGGCAACGGCCGGCCAAGCAGGTCGTCACAGATGACTTTCAGCGACACCAGACAGAACTCGGCGTTGAAAGCGCTCAGCGCCGGGCTGTCCTGGTAATCGCTGGCGCTGAACCAGACACGTTGGCCGTCGTCGAGCAAGCGCAGCTTGAAGACTGTTCCCAGCAGTGCCGGATACTGCAGCGCCAGGCGTAAGGCGTCACCCAAAGTGGCACTGGAGAGCAGCGCGTAACCGAGCATGCCGTAGCACGACACACGCATGCGCTGGCCCAGTTCCAGGCCAATGTCCTCGCGCCGGGCCACAGCATTGGCGCAAACCTGCAGCTCCTGCTGGGTGGTGATGCGCGCATCGGCATGCCCCAGGTCTGCCGGGCCAATGCCGCTGCCGGCCAGCAACGCCGACGCCTCGCAACCGTCTGCCTGGAAGACGTTGAGGATCAGCGAAACTGCGTTGAGGGTGGTCAGGTGGCTGTGCAGCATGCTGGGTAATCCCGTTGGGCTGGGACGCATTATGGAGCAAGTTGTGTGCCGATCTCCGGGGCTGCAGGCAAACCACATACCCTGCCGGCGCGGCCGGGTGTTGCGAAGGCCTGCATAGCGGCCTCCAAAACCTTCAGGCAAAAAAAAGGCCCGAAGCAAGCGCTCGGGCCTTGGAAAGGTTGAGAGGTGTCTAGTCCCTCGACCTGGTGAGACTGTTTACAGCGGCCTGATTACGCTTTCAGCGGAACCAGACGTGGAGCGATCATGTTTTCCGGACGCAGGATGTCGTCGAGCATCGCGTCGTCCAGCAGCTTCTCTTCGCGCACCAGTTCCAGTACGCCGCGGCCGCTTTCCAGGGCAACGCGGGCGATACGGGTGGCGTTCTCGTAGCCGATGTACGGGTTCAGTGCGGTAACCAGGCCGATCGAGTGCTCGACCAGTTCACGGCAGCGCTGTTCGTTGGCGGTGATGCCGACGATGCAGTGCTCGCGCAGCATGTCCATGGCGCGTTGCAGCAGGCGGATCGAGTCGAAGATCTTGTAGGCGATCAGCGGCTCCATCACGTTCAGCTGCAGCTGACCACCTTCGGCGGCGACGGTCAGGGCCAGGTCGTTGCCCATGATGGCGAAGGCCACCTGGTTCACAGCTTCTGGAATAACCGGGTTGACCTTGCCTGGCATGATCGAGCTGCCTGGCTGACGCGCTGGCAGGTTGATCTCGTTGATGCCGGTACGCGGGCCGCTGGACAGCAGGCGCAGGTCGTTGCAGATCTTCGACAGCTTGACCGCGGTGCGCTTGAGCATGCCGGAGAACAGCACAAAGGCGCCCATGTCGGAGGTGGCTTCGATCAGGTCGGCAGCCGGTACCAGCGGGTGGCCGCTGATGGTGGCCAGGCGCTGTACGGCCAAGGCCTGGTAGCCAGGGTCGGCGTTGATGCCAGTACCGATGGCGGTGCCGCCCAGGTTGATTTCGGTCAGCAGTTCCGGAGCCAGCGAGCGCAGGCGCTGCAGGTCTTCAGTCATGGTGGTGGCGAAGGCGCGGAATTCCTGGCCCAGGGTCATCGGTACGGCGTCCTGCAGCTGGGTACGGCCCATCTTCAGTACGTGGTCGAATTCTTTACCCTTGGCAGCGAAGGCCTGGATCAGGCTATCAAGGCTGGCCAGCAGCGCGTCGTGACCCAGCAACAGGCCCAGGCGGATTGCGGTCGGGTAGGCGTCGTTGGTCGACTGCGCCATGTTCACGTCGTTGTTAGGGTGCAGGTACTTGTACTCACCCTTCTGGTGGCCCATGGCCTCCAGCGCAACGTTGGCAATGACTTCGTTGGCGTTCATGTTGGTAGAAGTACCAGCGCCGCCCTGGATCATGTCAACCACGAACTGGTCGTGGAAATCGCCTTTGATCAGGCGGGCGCAGGCTGCGGAAATGGCAGCGTGCTTGGCATCGCTCAGGTGACCCAGCTCACGGTTGGCGTCGGCAGCGGCCTGCTTGACCATGGCCAGGGCCACGACCAGCTTCGGGTAGTGCGACAGCGGAACACCGGAGAGGTGGAAGTTGTTGGCAGCGCGCAGGGTCTGGATGCCGTAGTAGGCATCTGCAGGAACTTCAAGGGTACCCAACAAGTCTTTTTCGACGCGGAACGATGCAGCAGAGGACATGATGTATATCATCTCGATTTTGACCCGGCACATGCCGGAATGGCGCCAATCCTAGGCCTGAAGGTGTTTTTGCGGCCAATGCTATTGCACGCTAACCTATGCACAAACGGCATAGTGTTTCATGTGACGCCAATTGATATTCGAGCGTGTTCCATTTTGGTGCGCGCCGGGAGATGTGCTTCGTGAACCTTGAAAGCAAATGGCTGGAAGACTTCAGTGCTCTGGCCGCTACCCGTAGTTTTTCCCAGGCCGCAGAGCGGCGTTTCGTGACCCAACCGGCCTTCAGCCGGCGCATTCGCAGCCTTGAGGCGGCGTTGGGCCTGCAACTGGTGAACCGCTCTCGCACACCCATCGAGCTGACCGAGGCGGGTCAGCTATTTCTCGTCACAGCGCGTACTGTTGTCGACCAGTTGAGCGAAATTCTCCGCCATTTGCATCACTTGGAAGGCGGGCAGGGCGAAGTGGTGCAGGTAGCTGCGGCACACTCCTTGGCGTCGGGTTTCTTCCCCCGTTGGGTGGCCCAGCTGCGCAACGACGGTTTGAACATCGCCACCCGCCTGGTTGCGACTAACGTCGGAGATGCTGTGCATGCACTGCGCGAAGGCGGCTGCGACCTGATGCTGGCGTTCTATGACCCGGACGCGGCCTTGCAGATGGATGCCGAGATCTTCCCGTCGCTGCACATGGGCACCACTGAAATGCTGCCGGTGTGCGCCGTGGATGCCGATGGCAAGCCGTTGTTCGACCTGGAGGGCGAGGGCAGTGTGCCGTTGCTAGCCTACACCGCCGGCGCATTCCTCGGCCGCTCGGTCAACTTGCTGTTGCGCCAGCGCAACCTGCGTTATACCACCGTCTACGAAACCGCCATGGCCGACAGCCTCAAGAGCATGGCCCTGGAGGGGATGGGCATCGCTTGGGTGCCGCGCCTGTCGATGCGTGGCGAGCTCGAACGCGGTGAACTGGCGATCTGCGGCGGTAGCCAATGGCATGTGCCGCTGGAAATCCGCCTGTACCGCTGTGCTTTGGTGCGTAAGGCTAACGTCCGCTTGCTATGGCGCAAGCTGGAGTCGTCTGGCGCACAAGGTGAAGCGTCAATTTGAGTTGTATGTCAGGTAATCAGTGATATTTGCACGATTCCTGTCGCTGTAGCGGTAGCAGTTGGATCGTGCCGGTACACGGGGGTGCGTGTACGTTTCGCACACCCAGCCATTGAACTTCAGTTCGGCGTCTTCATGCGTGGCGCCTAGCAGATGGCCAATTTCATGAGCGGCAGCACCGTATGCGGCCACAGAGGCAATGGCCGTTTTCTGCTTGAAATAGGCCAAGCCGGCGTTGTAGTTCAGGCCGCTATGATCGTAGCTGTTGCGAGTGAGCAGGAGATGTTTGTCCATGAGAGAGTAGAGCCGGTGTCGCTGTTGTGCATACACCTGCTGGCTGAAAGCTTCCAGGAGCTTTTCGGACGGCATTCCTGCATAAGCAATATCGGTTATGTGTTTTACATTGCGTTGAAATATCACTTCGATGGGATGTTGGCTGAAACGGCGCATTTCGTTCAGCCAATGCTGGAAGAAGTCTTCGTTCAATTGCCCGTCGTGCATATCGGCCAGGTCGTCGTGCACATAGACGGTGACGGTGAGCGAGTGGGCCGCTGAAGCACTTGGCAATTGCAAGCTGAGTACCAGGCCAAACGAAAGTGCGAAAAAGCATGGAGTTTTCATGTAGACGTACCAAAGTGCGCGAGTTAAGGGCTGCGAGCGTGCAGCACTCGTCGACCCCGAGGCAGCAGGAAAAAGTTGTCCCACGAGACAGCTTGCCCTTTGATCCGGCATGTGCTTGTAGGGGTGGGCGGCCAGCCTTTAAATACGTTACAATCCCGCGCCTTCGGCCGACCTGGTCGATTCAGAATCCGTATGACAAGCCACGCCGGCCCACCTGCGTGGCTTGTTGCTTTTAGCGCGCCAGAAGGCGCTTGCAGGAGAGGCTCGACGATGAGTGCACTGGTTGGCGTGATCATGGGCTCCAAGTCCGATTGGTCCACCCTTAGCCACACCGCCGATATGCTGGAAAAACTCGGCATTCCCTACGAAGTGAAGGTGGTTTCCGCCCACCGCACCCCGGATCTGCTGTTCCAGTATGCCGAGGAGGCTGAGGGCCGTGGCATCGAGGTGATCATCGCCGGTGCCGGTGGCGCAGCCCACCTGCCAGGCATGTGCGCCGCCAAGACCCACCTGCCGGTGCTGGGCGTGCCGGTGCAGTCGTCGATGCTGTCGGGCGTCGATTCGCTGCTGTCGATCGTGCAGATGCCAGCCGGTGTGCCGGTTGCCACCCTGGCCATCGGCCGTGCCGGTGCGGTCAACGCTGCCCTGTTGTCGGCCAGCATTCTGGGCGCCAAGTACCCGCAGTACCACGCGGCGTTGAAGCAGTTCCGCACGGAACAGACCGACACCGTGCTGGACAACCCAGACCCGCGCCAGGCTTGAGGCTCAACCCATGAAGATCGGTGTAATCGGTGGCGGCCAGCTGGGCCGCATGCTGGCCTTGGCGGGTACCCCGCTGGGCATGAACTTCGCCTTCCTCGACCCGGCACCGGACGCCTGCGCTGCGCCCTTGGGCGAACACCTGCGTGCCGACTACGGCGATCAGGACCACCTGCGTCAGCTGGCCGACGAAGTCGACCTGGTCACCTTCGAGTTCGAAAGCGTCCCGGCCGAGACCGTGGCCTTCCTCTCGCAGTTCGTGCCCGTGTACCCCAGCGCCGAATCGCTGCGCATCGCCCGTGACCGCCTGTTCGAAAAGAGCATGTTCCGCGACCTGGGCATCCCCACCCCGGCCTTCGCCGACATCCTCTCGCAGGCAGATCTGGACGCCGCAGTGGCCAGCATCGGCCTGCCGGCCGTGCTGAAAACCCGCACGCTGGGTTACGACGGCAAGGGCCAGAAGGTGCTGCGCACGCCAGAAGACGTGGTGGGTACCTTCGCCGAGCTGGGCAGCGTGCCATGCCTGCTGGAGGGCTTCGTGCCGTTCACCGGCGAGGTGTCGCTGGTGGCCGTGCGTGGCCGCGATGGTGAAACCCGCTTCTACCCGCTGGTGCACAATACCCACGAGAGCGGCATTCTGCGCTTGTCGGTAGCCAGCCAGGCACACCCGCTGCAGGCTCTGGCCGAAGATTACGTCGGCCGCGTGTTGCAGAAGCTGGATTACGTTGGCGTGATGGCCTTCGAGTTCTTCGAGGTTGACGGTGGCTTGAAGGCCAACGAAATCGCCCCGCGCGTGCACAACTCCGGGCACTGGACCATCGAAGGCGCCGAGTGCAGCCAGTTCGAGAACCATCTGCGTGCCGTTGCCGGCCTGCCGCTTGGCTCGACCGCCAAGGTGGGCGAGAGCGCGATGCTCAACTTCATCGGTGAAGTGCCGGCCGTGGACAAGGTTGTCGCCATCGGCGACTGTCACCTGCACCACTACGGCAAGGCCTTCAAGGTTGGCCGCAAGGTAGGACACGCCACCCTGCGCTGCCCTGACATGGCCACCCTCGAGCGCAAGATTGCCGAAGTAGAGGCGCTGATCAGCAACTGATCGGGCTTCGAATCGAACTTCCGCAAGCGGCATGCCCTCTGAATATGGCAACAAGCCGAAGCCCGTCTAGGCTTTGGCTTGTTCCAACTTCACTGCAGAGGGATTGCCATGGGTATCATTGGAACCATCTTCATCGGCCTCATCGTCGGCCTGCTGGCCCGCTTCATCAAACCGGGCGATGACAGCATGGGCTGGATCATGACCATCCTGCTGGGTATTGCCGGCTCCTTGTTGGCTACCTATGGTGGCCAGGCACTGGGTATATACCAGGCTGGGCAAGCGGCAGGCTTCCTTGGCGCGCTGGTCGGTGCCGTGGTGCTGCTGGTGATCTACGGATTCATCAAGAAACGCTGATTACTGGTTAGAATGCTCGGCAATTCATTCGAGTTGCCGAGCATTTCCATGCGTGCCTTTTTCCTTGTCCCCTTGCTGTTGGCCAGTACCCTGGCCCATGCCGAACTGCCCGAAACCGACTGGCTGGAGCTGATGCCCAGGTCGGACCAGAAGGCACTCGAACAAATGCCTGAAATCGACCACAACTCACCGGAAGCCATGGGCACCTTTACCGCCAAGGGAGGCCTCAAGCAGAGCAAGGGCCTGCCTGCGGTGATGTACTCGACCAAGACCGTTGCAGCCATGAATGGCAAGGATATCCGCCTAGGTGGCTACCCTGTGCCGCTGGAGAGTGACGCCAAGGGCAACAGCACGTTGTTCTTCCTGGTGCCGTACCCGGGGGCGTGCATCCATGTGCCGCCACCGCCGCCCAACCAGTTGGTACTGGTGCGCTACCCGAAAGGCCTGAAGATCGATGACATCTACACCCCGCTGTGGGTCAGCGGCAAGCTGAAGGTGGAGAAGGTCAGCAATGACCTGGCCGATGCGGCCTATGCGCTGGATGCGGGGAAGGTGAGGGTGGTGGAGGATGCTGATCTCTGAACGGCTGTGCTGGCCTCTTCGCGGGTAAACCCGCTCCTACCCGGCGTCCACAGGCCTCGCATGCCGCGGGGTATCTGTAGGAGCGGGTTTACCCGCGAAGAGGCCGGCACAGGCGCCGTAAAACTCAGATCATTTCGCTGACAATCCTGACCGCTAGCGAACTGCTGTGCCCGGGCTTCAATTCCACCAGGTCATCCCACACATTCGCCGTCTCGATGCACAGCATTCGCTGCCATCCATCGTCAGCCATGTCCGCCAGCTCCTTCGCCCGCTCGGTCCACGGGTTCCAGATCACCGCCGAGCGCGAGCCGCTGCTGGCCAAGGTAATCCGCCGATTCCAATGCGGGTCGACGATGCTGAGGGTCTGCGGGGTGTTCAGGTAGATCCGGTCCGTCTCCCCGGCAAACATCAGTGCCCCTTGCTGCTGGCGCTGTTCCCAGCCCGCCAGGGTCTCGATATAACCCAGCCCGTCGACACCCTCGACCCGCGCCTGGCGCACATCGCTGACCGCGAAGTAGCTATGCAGGGCCTGGCTGATGGTCACGGGGGTATTGCCCATGTTGCGGCTGGTCAGGCTCAGTGTCAGGTCTGCGCCCATCTCCACCACCAGTTTCAGCTCGACATCATGGGGCCAACCGGGCAGGTCGCCCCGCGCTTCAGGCAGTTCGAACTCGATCCGCAGGGCCTCGCCCACTTCCTCGATACCCAGCAATTGCCAGTCACGCGTGCGCGCAAGCCCGTGGGCAGGCGCCGGTGTTCCCTGGTACATGGCCTGGACGGCCTCAGGGTTGCGCTGCAGGTTGCCAAACCATGGCCAGCACACCGGTACCCCGGCGCGTACCGACTTGCCCTGGCGGAAGATGGCCTGGTCGCTCAGCCACAGCAGCGGCGGTTCGCCCACCTGCTGGTAGCTGAGGACCTGTGCGCCCTGCTGGGCGATCAGGAGTTCGGCACGGTCACTGCTGATACGCCAGCAGTTGAGTTCGCCATGTTGCTCGGTTACGACCTGAAAGGTAGCCATTGCGTTCTTCTCATTGATTGCCAGTGGGCCTTGGACCCGGGCAGATGCAATGAGTTTACCGCCAGCGTGGCTCAGCGACGAGGCACCGAGCGGGTACGACCACTGCCGTCGATGGCGACGAAGACGAATACCGCTTCTGTGACCTTGCGCCATTCGCTGGACAGCGGGTCGTCGCTCCACACTTCGACCATCATCTGGATCGAGCTGCGGCCGATTTCCAAGGTCTGGGTATAGAAAGACAGCTGTGCGCCGACCGCGACGGGCACCAGGAAGGCCATGCGGTCGATGGCGACGGTGGCTACGCGGCCGCCGGCGACACGGCTGGCCATGGCCGTGCCTGCCAGGTCCATCTGGGCAACCAGCCAACCGCCGAAAATATCGCCGAAACCGTTGGTTTCTCGCGGCAATGCGGTGATTTGCAAGGCCAGGTCGCCTTGCGGGATTGGATCTTCTTGTTCGAGCTCAATCATGCGATGGGGCCTCTGACCCGTGACGCTTTTCGTTGGTGTGGCGCAAAGGCCGGGTAAACGATTCAGCTTGAAACATACTACGCCGATTTCGTTTCACTGGGCGGCCGTAGGGAAACTCTGCGAAACCGCCTGACAATAGTGACCGGCGTTTTCGCACAACATCCCACGTTAGGAGCAACATAATCCTACGAAATGCCAGTATATAGGGCATAACGGCCAGCGACGACCGCGCATTCACGAATATCTGTGTGGATTTTGTATCGCTTTCGGCGTAGCTCGGCAATTTGCTATCTTCGCTTGTCTCCAATCCAGAAGCCGCGCGCCAAGCGGCCTGCATGCCCTATAAAGAGAACAACGAGCGATGACTTCCGTGCCCAGCAGTATCGAGCAGCCCTCGCGGCCGCTGACCCGCAGCGACTACAAGACCCTCTCACTGTCCGCCCTGGGCGGCGCGCTGGAGTTCTACGATTTCATCATCTTCGTGTTCTTCGCGACGGTGGTGGGCAAGTTGTTCTTCCCGGCCGACATGCCCGAGTGGCTGCGGCTGATGCAAACGTTCGGCATCTTCGCCGCCGGCTACCTGGCGCGGCCGCTGGGCGGCATCATCATGGCCCACTTCGGCGACTTGCTCGGGCGCAAGAAGATGTTCACCCTGAGCATCTTCATGATGGCCCTGCCGACCCTGATCATGGGCCTGCTGCCGACGTATGCGCAGATCGGTATGTGGGCACCGATCCTGCTGTTGCTGATGCGTGTGATCCAGGGCGCGGCAATCGGCGGCGAAGTACCGGGCGCATGGGTGTTCGTCTCTGAACACGTGCCGGCTCGCAACACCGGCTATGCCTGCGGCACCCTGACCGCCGGCCTGACTGCCGGCATTCTGCTGGGCTCGCTGGTAGCGACCTTGATCAACAGCGTGTACAGCGCGGAAGAAGTGGCTGACTACGCCTGGCGTATCCCGTTCCTGCTTGGCGGTGTGTTCGGCCTGTTCTCGGTGTACCTGCGCCGTTGGCTGCACGAAACCCCGGTGTTCGCCGAAATGCAGCAACGCAAGGCACTGGCCGAGGAGTTGCCGCTGCGCGCTGTGCTGCGCGACCACCGTGGTCCGATCATCCTGTCCATGCTGCTGACCTGGATGCTTTCAGCCGGCATCGTGGTGGTCATCCTGATGACCCCGGCGCTGCTGCAGAGCTTCTACCACATCAGCCCGACCGACTCGCTCAAAGCCAACAGCCTGGCCATCGTGTTGCTCAGCTTTGGTTGTATAGGTGCCGGCAGCCTGGCCGACCGCTTTGGTGCAGGCCGCGTGTTCGTGATCGGCAGCCTGCTGCTGCTGGCCAGCTCCTGGACCTTCTACCACAGCCTGCCGACCCGGCCCGAGTTGCTGTTCCCGCTGTATGCCGTGACCGGCCTGTGCGTGGGTGTGATTGGCGCAGTGCCTTATGTAATGGTCAAGGCGTTCCCGGCGGTGGTGCGTTTCAGCGGGTTGTCGTTCTCGTACAACGTGGCCTACGCCATCTTTGGTGGGCTGACACCGATGGTGGTGACCGCACTGCTGAAGGTGAGCCCGATGGCGCCTGCCTACTACGTGGCAGGCCTGTGCGCCGTCGGTCTGGCCGTGGGCCTGTATCTGCTCGCCAACAAGCGCTGATCTGCGCTACGGCTACTGGCCTCTTCGCGGCTAAAGCCGCTCCTACAGGGTTTGGCACAGGCCTCAAGGCCGACACCGGACCTGTAGGAGCGGCTTTAGCCGCGAAGAGGCCACACCTGCTTTCAGTGATGGCCTTTCATCCAATTGTCATAATGAAGTCATATCGTGTTCATGCGGCCTGCCGATACTTGGGCCCGTTCCATCCAACACCCCAATATTCCTGCTAGGAGCAAGGCATGAAACTGAAGCGTTTGATGGCGGCCCTTACCTTTGCCGCCGCTGGCGTTGCAACCGCCAACGCGGTAGCCGCTGTCGATCCTGCGATCCCGACCTACACCAAGACCACGGGTGTTTCGGGCAACCTCTCCAGCGTCGGTTCCGACACCCTCGCGAACCTCATGACTCTGTGGGCCGAGGCCTACAAGAAGGAATATCCGAACGTAAACATCCAGATCCAGGCTGCCGGCTCCTCTACCGCGCCACCCGCGCTGACCGAAGGCACCGCCAACCTCGGCCCGATGAGCCGCAAGATGAAGGACGTCGAGCTGCAAGCCTTCGAGCAGAAGTACGGCTACAAGCCGACCGCCATCCCGGTCGCCGTCGACGCCCTGGCCGTGTTCGTGCACAAGGACAACCCAATCAAGGGCCTGACCATGGCTCAGGTTGACGCCATCTTCTCTTCCACTCGCCTGTGCGGTGGCAAGGCCGAGATCAAGACCTGGGGCGACGTCGGTGTGACCGGCGACCTGGCCAACAAGCCAATCCAGCTGTTCGGCCGCAACTCGGTATCGGGCACCTACGGCTACTTCAAGGAAGAAGCCCTGTGCAAAGGCGACTTCAAGCCTAACGTCAACGAACAGCCTGGCTCGGCTTCGGTCGTGCAGTCGATCAGCTCCTCGCTGAACGGCATCGGCTACTCGGGTATTGGTTACAAGACCGCCAGCGTGAAGACCGTAGCCCTGGCCAAGAAAGAAGGCGGCGAGTTTGTTGAAGACAACGAAGCCAACGCCCTGAACGGCACCTACCCGCTGTCGCGCTTCCTGTACGTCTACGTCAACAAGGCGCCGAACAAGCCTCTGGCCCCGCTGGAAGCCGAGTTCGTCAAGCTGGTGCTGTCGCAAGCGGGCCAGCAGGTGGTGGTGAAGGATGGCTACATCCCGCTGCCGGCCAAAGTCGTCGACAAGACCCTGGCTGACCTGGGCCTGTCGCACGCCGGTAACGTTGCAAAGAAGTAAGTAATTAAGAGGAGGCCGGTGCCACAGCCCGGCCTCTTCCACGAATTTCCAGTCCGAAGCCAGGTTCCCTGTGCGGCGGGCTTTCGCGCGTCACCACTTTGTAATGTTTTTGTCACACGGGACCGCTAGGGTGTGCGCATGAATGATCTGGCCAATTCCAACATGACCCAAAACTCCCAGCCCGTGCGCATTGATTTCAATACGCCCGAGTTGCAACGCAAGCGCCGCATGCGCGCGCTCAAGGACCGCCTGACCCGCTGGTATGTGCTGGTAGGCGGGCTTGCCGTATTGGCGGCAATCACGTTGATCTTCTTCTACCTGGCTTATGTGGTGTTGCCACTTTTCCAGGGCGCCGAGCTGACCAGCAAGAAAGCCCTGGAGCCGACATGGCTGCAGCAGGATGCCGGTAAGCCACTGATGATCGCGCTTGAAGAGCAGAATCAGGTGGGGATGCGTGTTTCGGACAAGGGCCAGGCATTGTTCTTCGATACCAAGACCGGTAACGAACTCAAGCGTGTCGATCTGGCAGTGCCGGCGGACACCCAGGTTACTTCCATCAGTACTGACCAGCCGGGCAGCGCGCTGGTGGTTCTGGGCTTGTCCAATGGCCAGGCCCTGGTGTTCCACCACACCTACAAGATCACCTACCCGGACAACAAGAAAACCATCACCCCTGGCATCGACTATCCGTACGGCGAGCAATCGTTCGTGCTCGACGAGCAGGGGCGTGCGCTGGACCACGTCAGCGTCAACGTCAATGGTGACACCCTGCTGCTGGCTGGCTCTACCGGTGCTCAGCTGCAGGTGGTCGAGCTGACGCGCACGGAAAACATGATGACCGAAGAGGTCACCACCGAGCAGAACCGCATCGAACTGCCGCAAATGACCGAGACGGTGAAGAATATCTTCATCGACCCACGCCAGCACTGGCTGTACGTGATCAACGGCCGCGCCACGGCCGACGTGTTCAGCCTGCGCGACAAGAGCCTCAACGGCCGTTACAAGTTGTCTGATAGCGCCGACACCGAAATTACTGCCACGGGCCAGCTGGTTGGCGGCATTTCGCTGATCATCGGTGACTCCAAGGGCGGGCTGGCCCAGTGGTTCATGGCCCGCGACCCGGATGGCGAATCGCGCTTCAAGCAGATCCGTACCTTCCAGATGGGCAAGGCGCCGATCGTGCAGATCGACGCCGAAGAGCGCCGCAAGGGCTTCATCGCCCTCGACGCCGAAGGCAAACTGGGCGTGTTCCACAGCACTGCACACCGAACCCTGCTGGTAGAGCCGGCTGCCGAAGGCCCTGGCACGCTGGCCCTGTCGCCACGCGCCAACCGCATCATCATCGAAGAAGGCGGCAAGTTGTTGCCGTTTAGCCTGCGCAACCCGCACCCGGAAGTTTCGTTCAGCGCGCTGTGGGGCAAGGTGTGGTACGAGAACTACGACGAGCCGAAGTACGTCTGGCAATCGACCGCTTCGAACACTGACTTCGAGCCTAAACTGAGCCTGTCGCCGCTGACCTTCGGAACCCTGAAGGCCGCGTTCTACGCCATGATCCTGGCCGCCCCGCTGGCCATTGCCGCAGCCATCTACACCGCCTACTTCATGGCCCCGCGCATGCGCCGCAAGGTCAAGCCGGTGATCGAGCTGATGGAAGCGATGCCAACGGTGATCCTCGGCTTCTTCGCCGGCCTGTTCCTGGCCCCGTACCTGGAAGGCCACCTGCCCGGTGTGTTCAGCCTGTTCCTGCTGATGCCGATCGGTATCCTGCTGGCCGGCTTCTTCTGGAGCCGGCTGCCGGAGTCGATCCGCCTGCGTGTACCGGATGGTTGGGAAGCGGCGATCCTGATTCCGGTCATCCTGTTTACCGGCTGGTTCGCCCTGAGCATGAGCCCGCACCTGGAAAGCTGGTTCTTCGGCGGTGACATGCGCCTGTGGATCACCAACGACTTAGGTATCACCTACGACCAGCGCAACGCCCTGGTAGTCGGTATCGCCATGGGCTTCGCGGTCATCCCGAACATCTACTCGATTGCCGAAGATGCCGTGTTCAGTGTGCCGCGCAGTCTGACCCTGGGCTCGCTGGCACTGGGCGCGACGCCTTGGCAGACCCTGACTCGCGTGGTCATCCTCACCGCCAGCCCGGGCATCTTCTCGGCGTTGATGATCGGCTTGGGCCGTGCGGTCGGCGAGACCATGATCGTGCTGATGGCCACCGGCAACACACCGGTGATGGAGATGAACCTGTTCGAGGGCATGCGCACCCTGGCCGCCAACGTGGCCGTGGAAATGCCGGAGTCGGAAGTCGGTGGCAGCCACTATCGCGTGCTGTTCCTGGCCGCCCTGGTGCTGCTGATGTTCACCTTCATCATGAACACCTTGGCCGAGCTGATTCGCCAGCGTCTGCGCAAGAAATACTCGTCGCTTTGATAGAAAGGTAGCGATCCGTGAAAAAGGATTCCCTCAAAGGCTGGTTCAAGAGCGGCGCCCCAGGCGTCTGGATGAGCGGCGGCGCGGTGGCCATGGCCGTGATCATGACCGTCGGCCTGCTGGCGGTGATCGCCGTGCGCGGCCTGGGCCACTTCTGGCCAGCCGATCTTGTCCAGGCCACCTACAAGGTGCCAGGCCAGGCCGATCACGTCGTCATTGGCGAAGTGGTGCAGAAGGAGGAAGTACCCCGTGCTCGTCTGAAGGGGGCTGGCCTGCCAGTGCCTGACCAGGGCCCGGAGTTCATGACCCGCGAGCTGATCAAGGTGGGTAACCGCGACCTCAACGGCAGCGACTTTACCTGGGTGGTCGGCGACTGGCTGGTCGACGAACAGCGCCCCGCTGACCTGATGGCCCTTGAGCGCCGCGAGTGGGGCAACTTCTATGGCTACCTGGTCAGCGTCAAGGAACAAGGCCGTGTGGTTGCCGAAGGCCCCGCTGCCTGGAACGAACTGCAGGCCCGCCTCAAGCGTGCCAACCAGCTCAACAGTGAGCTGCAGCAGCTGGAGAAGAAGGACATCGGTGCCATCAACCATGGCCTTGAGCGCCTGCGCCTGCAAGCGCGCAAGCTGGAGCTGGACGGCAAGCTGGACGCCGCCGCCCAGGCCGACATGGACGCCGATCGTGCCGAACTGAACAGCCGCTACAAGGCTATCGAAGACCGCCTGACCGGCCTGCACCAGGCTTTCTCCCGCGACAGCCTGGTGGCCCGGGATGGCAACGGCCGTGAAGTGGAAATCAACCTGAGCAAGGTGGTGCATGCCGTTCAGCCAAACGGCATGTCGGCGTTCACCAAGTTGGGCACCTACTTCGGCAAGGTCTGGGAGTTCCTCAGCGACGACCCGCGTGAAGCCAACACCGAGGGCGGTATCTTCCCGGCCATCTTCGGTACCGTGATGATGACCCTGATCATGGCCGTGATCGTTACCCCGTTTGGCGTGCTGGCTGCCGTGTACTTGCGTGAATACGCCAGGCAGGGCCCGGTCACCCGGCTTATCCGCATTGCGGTGAACAACCTGGCCGGTGTTCCTGCGATCGTCTACGGTGTGTTCGGTCTGGGCTTCTTCGTCTATGTGCTGGGCGGCTCGATCGACCGCCTGTTCTTCCCAGAAGCGTTGCCGGCGCCGACCCTGGGTACCCCGGGCCTGCTGTGGGCATCGCTGACCCTGGCATTGCTGGCGGTACCGGTGGTGATCGTGGCCACCGAAGAAGGCCTGGCGCGAATCCCGCGCACCGTGCGTGAAGGCTCGCTGGCGTTGGGCGCAACCAAGGCCGAGACCCTGTGGAAAATCGTCCTGCCCATGGCCAGCCCGGCCATGATGACTGGCATGATCCTCGCCGTGGCCCGTGCCGCCGGCGAAGTGGCGCCGCTGATGCTGGTAGGTGTGGTGAAGCTGGCGCCGTCGCTGCCGGTGGATGGTAACTACCCGTACCTGCACCTGGACCAGAAAATCATGCACCTGGGCTTCCACATCTATGACGTCGGCTTCCAGAGCCCGAACGTCGAAGCTGCGCGGCCGCTGGTTTATGCCACTGCGCTGCTGCTGGTGCTGGTGATCGCGACCCTCAACCTCTCTGCCGTGTGGATTCGCAACCACCTGCGCGAGAAGTACAAGGCGCTGGACGGCTGACCCTGATTGCAAGCGTGCCGCCCGTAAGCCGGGCGGCCCTTTGAAACGACTTGATAGCGTATGGAGTTGACCATGCAGCAAGATTCCCACACCCATGGCATCGACATGTCTGCCCTGGGCCGCAACAAGCAAAGCCTGCGAATGGCTGAAGAAACCGTGGCCATCGAAGTGCCGGGCCTGAGCCTGTTCTATGGCGACAAGCAAGCGCTGTTCGACGTGCAGATGAACATCCCGAAGCAGCGTGTGACCGCCTTCATCGGCCCATCCGGCTGCGGCAAGTCGACCCTGCTGCGCACTTTCAACCGGATGAACGACCTGGTTGACGGTTGCCGTGTGGAAGGTGCCATCAACCTGTACGGCAACAACATCTACCGCAAGGGCGAAGACGTTGCCGAACTGCGCCGGCGTGTGGGCATGGTGTTCCAGAAGCCGAACCCGTTCCCCAAGACCATCTACGAGAACGTGGTCTACGGCCTGCGCATCCAGGGCATCAACAAGAAGCGCGTGCTTGATGAGGCCGTCGAGTGGGCGTTGAAGGGTGCGGCCTTGTGGGACGAGGTCAAGGACCGTCTGCACGAGTCGGCGCTGGGCCTGTCCGGTGGCCAGCAGCAGCGTCTGGTCATCGCCCGCACCATTGCCGTGGAGCCGGAGGTGCTGCTGCTTGACGAACCGTGCTCGGCGCTGGACCCGATCTCGACCTTGAAGGTCGAAGAACTGATCTATGAATTGAAATCCAAGTACACCATCGTCATCGTGACCCACAACATGCAGCAAGCGGCGCGTGTTTCGGATTACACCGCGTTCATGTACATGGGCAAACTGGTCGAATTCGGGGATACCGATACCCTGTTCACCAACCCGGCGAAGAAGCAGACCGAAGACTACATCACCGGTCGCTACGGCTAAGCGCCGCTCGCGAAACAGGCACCTCGGTGTCTGGCACCGGCGTTGCCGGTGTTCGCGGGTGAACCCGCTCCTACAGGGCCGCGCTACCAAAGGACAAAACGATGATCAACAAAGAAAGCCTTACCCATCACATTTCCCAGCAGTTCAACGCCGAGCTGGAAGAGGTGCGCAGCCACCTGCTGGCCATGGGCGGGCTGGTGGAAAAGCAGGTCAACGACGCGGTTACCGCGCTGATCGAAGCCGACTCTGGTCTGGCCCAGCAGGTGCGCGAGGTTGACGAGCAGATCAACCAGATGGAGCGCAACATCGACGAGGAGTGCTTGCGCATCCTCGCCCGCCGTCAGCCAGCGGCCTCGGACCTGCGCCTGATCATCAGCATTTCCAAGTCGGTGATCGACCTGGAACGCATCGGTGACGAGTCGACCAAGATCGCCCGCCGCGCCATCCAGCTGTGCGAAGAGGGCGAGTCGCCGCGTGGTTATGTCGAGGTGCGCCACATTGGCGACCAGGTGCGCAACATGGTCCGGGATGCGCTGGACGCCTTTGCCCGCTTCGACGCCGACCTGGCGCTGTCGGTGGCCCAGTACGACAAGACCATCGACCGCGAATACAAGACCGCGCTGCGTGAGCTGGTGACCTACATGATGGAAGACCCGCGCTCTATCTCGCGGGTGCTGAGCGTGATCTGGGTGCTGCGCTCGCTGGAGCGTATTGGCGACCATGCGCGCAACATCTCCGAACTGGTGATCTACCTGGTGCGCGGTACCGACGTGCGCCACATGGGCCTCAAGCGCATGACGGCAGAAGTGCAGGGCACTGCTGTCGCCAACGGCGAAAAGGCTAATGTTCCGGGTGAATCTGACGATAAGTAAGGTTGCTCCCGAGCATCGACGCCCGGCCTTGGCCGGGCGTTTTCGTTTGCGGTCGAGAGCCGGCAGGCACCCGCGAACGATGTGAAGAAGTCCCGGCGTGACCAGGTTGTAGCAAATGGCCATCATTTGGCAGTAGGCTAGTCGGGATTCATAAGGAGTATCGATGAGTAAAGTGAATGTGCTGGTCGTGGATGACGCCCCGTTTATCCGTGATCTGGTCCGGAAGTGTCTGCGCAACGCCTTCCCGGGTATGGCCATCGACGACGCGGTCAACGGTCGCAAGGCCATGGCCATGCTCGGCAAGGAAGCGTTCGATCTGGTCCTCTGCGACTGGGAAATGCCGGAAATGTCAGGCCTGGAACTGCTGACCTGGTGCCGTCAGCAGCCTGCACTGAAGAACCTGCAGTTCATCATGGTGACCAGCCGTGGCGACAAGGAAAACGTCATTCAGGCGATCCAGGCGGGCGTTTCCGATTTTGTAGGCAAGCCGTTCACCAACGAGCAACTGCTGACCAAGGTAAAAAAAGCCCTGACCAAGATCGGTAAGCTCGACAGCCTGATGGCCACCGGCCCGGCGCGAGCCAACCCGGCGTTTGCCAACGATTCGTTGAACGCGCTGACTGCGGGCAAGCCCGAAGCGGTCAAGGTTGCGGCGCCGGTACCGGCCAAGCCTTTGGTCGCCGCACCCGCACCTGCTGCCCCCGCGCCGAGCGGCCGTGGCCAGGGCCAGCTGCGCCTGGCCAGTGGCATGCAGCCATGCGTGATCAAGGCGTTGAGCCTGAAAGAGGCACTGCTGGTGGTACGCCGCAGCGAAGTGCTGCCACAGGTGCTGGAAGGTGCGGTGCTGGACCTGGAGCAGGGCGAAAGTGCCGAAGTTGCTCGCCTGAACGGCTACCTGCATGCGGTGGCGGCGCTGGAGCCAAAACCTGACAGCGACTGGTTGCAGTTGACGTTCAAGTTTGTCGACCAGGATGCCCAGAAGCTCGACTACCTGTCTCGGTTGATTGCCCGCGGCACTGCGCAGAAGCACTTCACCCCCGGTGCCTGACCCCGGCCCCGGGTCATGCTTTGGGCAGGAGCAGCACACGGGTGCTCCTGCCCAAGCCCGAGTTGCCCCATCCGACCAACTGCAATACCTACCGTAAAACCCGCTGCTAGGCTTCGACAGATCATAACTGTCAAAAAGCCACTATCATGCCCGCGCGCCTGCTGCTGTTCTGTGCATTGCTCATGGCCTCGGCGTCGAGCCAGGGCGTGACGCTCTACAAGATCACTGACGATTCCGGTGTCGTCTCCTATTCCGACCGCCCTGGCCCCGGCGCCAAGCCCTTGGTGTTGCTCGAACCCATGGTCGAAACGCTCGAAGGCCAGGTACTGCTGAACGCGAAAACCTTCGACGGTGGCGTGAGCTTTTCGGCACGAAACGAGCTGCATGTGCCGGTAGAGGTAGAGTTGCGGCTGGACAACCTTGTCAACGCACAAGGCGGTGATGCCCCGCGTATCGTGCGCCGGCTGCTGCCGCCGCGCACCACGCAGATGCTCAGCGTGCTCAGGGGGCGGCCCGGGCTGCTGCTGAACTACCGTTCGACCCTGCTGCAGGCCATGGGTGATCCGGGCAAACGGCCGCTAGGCTTCCGCTATGCGTTCCCGTGGATTGGCGGGCCGTTCCGCGTCACTCAGGGCCCCAATGGCCGTGTCAGTCATTTTGGGCCCCGAGGGCGCTACGCCATGGATATCGCCATGCCCGAAGGCACCCCCATCATCGCGGCGCGGGAAGGGGTGGTGGTGAAGACGCAGAACAGCCAGAGCGGGCGCGGCCCCAACCCCTCGGGTAACTTTGTCAGGATTTTGCACCCGGACGGCACCATGGGCGTCTACCTTCACCTGATGCGTGGTTCGGTGATGGTGGCGGAGGGGCAACGGGTACGGCAGGGCCAGATGCTGGCCAAGTCGGGCAATACCGGCAACAGCACTGGGCCGCACCTGCATTTTGTGGTGCAGCGCAATGTGGGGTTGGCGCTGGAGTCGATACCTTACCGCTTCGACAGGCCGATCAGCGGGATGCCGGATTTCACTGCCGGCAACCCCTGACCGATTGGGCCATCAATCCAGCTTCAGCACCTTGGCCAGTACGATCTTGGGCCCTTTCATCTTCTTGATGATGATGCGCAGCCCTTCGACTTCCAGCACTTCCTCTTCTTCCGGCACGCGCTTGAGCGTCTCGTAGATCAACCCGGCCAGGGTTTCGGCCTCGATGTGGTCAAGGTCGATACCCAGCAGGCGTTCGACCTTGAACAGTGGGGTGTCGCCGCGCACCAGCAACTTGCCCGGCTGGTAGGCGAGAATGCCACGCTCGGTCTTGCGGTGCTCGTCCTGGATGTCGCCCACCAGCACTTCCAGCACGTCTTCCATGGTCAGGTAGCCGATCACCTTGCCATCGGCTTCCTCTACCAGCACGAAGTGCGCGCCGCCCTTACGGAACTGCTCCAGCAACTGGGCCAGCGGCATGTGCCGCGACACGCGTTCGAGTGGCCGGGCAAGGTCCTCCAGGTCGATGGTCTCTGGCAAGTGCTCCAGCTCAGCCAGCTCCAGCAGCAGGTCCTTGATGTGCAGCAGGCCGGTGAATTCTTCGCGCTCGGCGTCGTACACCGGGTAGCGGCTGAACTTGTGGCGGCGCACCAGGGCCAGGATCTGCTTCAGAGGCGCATGGGCGTCGATGCTGATCATGTCCTCACGCGAGTTGGCCCAGTCGACCACTTCCAGCTCGCCCATTTCCACGGCCGAGGCCAGCACGCGCATGCCTTGGTCGCTTGGGTCCTGGCCACGGCTGGAGTGCAGGATCAGCTTAAGTTCTTCGCGGCTGTAGTGGTGCTCGTGGTGCGGGCCAGGCTCGCCCTGGCCGGCAATACGCAGGATGGTATTGGCGCTGGCATTGAGCAGGTAGATGGCCGGGTACATCGCCCAGTAGAACAGGTAAAGCGGCACGGCGGTCCACAGCGACAGCAGCTCTGGCTTACGGATAGCCCAGGACTTGGGGGCCAGCTCGCCGACCACGATGTGCAGGTACGAGATGACGAAGAAGGCGACGAAGAACGAGATCGCCTTGACCAGCTCGGCGCTGTCCACGCCGAAATAGGCGAGCAATGGTTCCAGCAGGTGGGCGAAGGCGGGCTCACCCACCCAGCCCAGGCCCAGCGAGGCGAGGGTGATGCCCAATTGGCAGGCCGACAGGTAGGCGTCGAGCTGGTTGTGAACCTTGCGCAGGATGTTGCCACGCCAGCCGTGCTTTTCGGCGATGGCCTCTACGCGTGTAGCGCGCAGCTTGACCATGGCGAACTCCGCGGCAACGAAGAAGCCGTTGAGCAGCACCAGCAGGAAGGCAAAGATGATCATGCCGAAGTCGGCGAATAACGAGGTGAGGCTAATACCAGAGGAAGGGTCCATGATGGAGTTTTTACGGGGTCCGTCTTTGAGATAGAGAGAAAAAAAGTGCCAGCTTTTGCTGGCACAGGGGATCCAATGTAGCGGCTGGGGCCGTAAAAGCAAAGGGCAGCGGACTCATTGCAGTCCCTGTGGGAGCAGGCATGCCCGCGAAGGCCCGCGCAGCAGCCTCAATCTCAAGCCTTTTCGTTGGCCAATTGTGCTGGCGCAAAGTGACAGGTAAAGGTGCTGCCATGCCCCGGTACACTGCTGATTTCCAGCTTGCCCCGGTGGCGCATCAGCACATGCTTGACGATTGCGAGCCCCAGCCCGGTACCGCCGGTATTCGATGCACGGCTGGAGTCTACGCGGTAGAAGCGCTCGGTCAGGCGTGGCAAATGCTTGGCATCGATGCCCACCCCCGAGTCCTGCACCGACAGGTGTGCGCCCTGGGCATCGGCCCACCAGCGGATGCGGATGCTGCCTTCGTCCTGGGTGTACTTGACTGCATTGAACACCAGATTGGAAAAGGCACTGCGCAATTCCGACTCGCTGCCCTTCAGCTTGACGCCAGGCGCAGCTTCCAGGCTGATGCGCTGGTTGCGCGGCCCGGACAGGGCCTGGGCGTCGTTCTTGATGGCGGCGAGCAGGGCATCGACCGCCACCGGCTGGTTGTCCGATGGGTAATCGGTGGCTTCCAGTTTGGCCAGTAGCAACAAATCGTTGAGCAGGGTTTGCATGCGCGAGCCTTGCTGGCTCATTTGCTGCAAGGCGCGGCTCCACCGCGGGTTCACGTCCTCGACGTTGTCCAGCAGGGTTTCCAGGTAGCCGGTGATTACCGTCAGCGGCGTGCGCAGCTCGTGAGACACGTTGGCGACGAAGTCCTTGCGCATCTGTTCCAGCTGGTGAATACGGGTGACATCGCGCACCAGCATCAGGTGTTCATTGTTGCCGTAGCGGGTGATGTGCAACTGCACACGCATGCGGTCATTGATCGGCGAAGGGATTTCCAGCGGTTCGAGGTAGTTTTCTGCCTCGAAGTACTCTTTGAAGAGCGGGTGGCGCACCAGATTGGTCACTTGCTGGCCGCCGTCCTGTGGGGTCTTGAAGCCCAGGAGGGTCTCGGCGGCGCGGTTCCACCATTCCAGGTTGCCGTCGCTGTCGAGCATGATCACCGCGTCACGCAGCGCAGCGGTGGACTCCTGCACCCGGTCGATCACTGCCTGCAGGCGGCCCCGTACGCGCTGGTCGCGGCGTTGCAGGTGGTAGATGCTATCGAATACCTCGCCCCACAGGCCGTAGCCATCGGGCGGTGCTTCGTCGGGTTGGTGATTGCGCAGCCAGTCGTGCAAGCGCAGCAGTTGCTTGAGGGTCCAGCCCAGATAGAGCGCCAGGCCAATGGCCAGGCTCCAGCCGTAGTAGCCGCTGATCAGCCCGCCGATCAGGCAGACGGTAATCAGCAACAGCAGATGGCGAATCAGGGTTGCGTGCCAGTTCTGGTTCAATTGACGGTCCTTGTACAACGACGTGCAGCTTGGCGCTCGGGAACTCGATCAGCTCTTGGTCGAGAAACGGTAGCCAGTGCCCCGGACGGTTTGTACCAGATTCTCGTAAGCTTCACCCAGTGCCTTGCGCAGGCGACGGATGTGCACGTCGACGGTACGTTCCTCGACGTAGACGTTGCCGCCCCACACCTGGTCCAGCAGTTGGCCGCGAGTATAGGCGCGCTCCTGGTGGGTCATGAAAAACTGCAGCAGGCGGTATTCGGTAGGGCCCATCTCGGCCGGCTTGCCGTCGATGGTCACACGGTGGCTGATCGGGTCGAGCAGCAGGCCGCCGACCTCGATCGGCGCCTCGCTGTCGCTCGGACCCGTGCGGCGCAGCACGGCTTTCAGTCGCGCTACCAGTTCACGCGGCGAGAACGGCTTGGTGATGTAGTCGTCGGCGCCCACTTCCAGGCCCTGGATCTTGTTGTCTTCTTCACCCTTGGCCGTGAGCATGATGATCGGAATATCACCGGTCAGCTCGTCGCGCTTCAGGCGGCGGGCCAGCTCGATGCCGGAGGTGCCCGGCAGCATCCAGTCGAGCAGGATCAGGTCCGGTTTGCGGTCGACGATGATCGCGTGGGCCTGTTGGGAGTTTTCCGCTTCCAGGCAGTCATAGCCGGCCATTTCCAGGGCAACGGCGATCATCTCGCGAATGGGTGCTTCGTCGTCGACGATCAGAATGTTCCTGCCTACCATGCTCAAAACCTCTCCTGGATTCGGTGTCTTGGCCCGCATTAGATAACGGAATTATTGCAGCTGTGTGACAGGGTGTTGGCCGTTCTGGCGACATTCCATGACTGAACTAGGCTACAGAGGGCCGCTTTAATGGCAACCCGAACCCATTTCCCCCCGAAACAATGGTGAATCCAATGACACGACATACGCTGAGCTGGATGGCCCTTTTCACTGCGTTGGCGCTCCCGGGGGTGGCGTTGGCCCACCATGCCATGGAGAAGGATGGCAAGTGGGTCGATGATGCCGGCATGACCCTGTACACCTTTGACAAGGATGCGGGTGGCAAGTCGATGTGCAATGGCGAGTGCGCCAAGAACTGGCCACCGTTGATGGTCAAGAAAGAAGACGAAGCACCGAAGGATAAATGGACCCATGTAGAGCGTGACGACGGTTCGATGCAGTGGGCTTACGACGGCAAGCCGCTGTATACCTTCATCAAGGACAAGAAGGCCGGTGACATGACCGGTGACGGCATGAAAGACGTCTGGCACGTTGCCAAGCCTTGAGACAGCCGGGGCCGCTGTGCGGCCCATCGCGACACAAGGCCGCTCCTACATGGTTCGACGTACGCCGATCAATGTGTGCGGCCTTGTGTCGCGATGGGCTGCGCAGCAGCCCCAAACTACTCAGCGCAACGCGTAATCCAGCACCACCCCGATAAACACCAGCATCCCCGCCCAGTGGTTGTGCAGAAACGCCTTGAAGCACGATTCCCGGTCCAGCTTGCGTGTTGACCAGTATTCCCAGGCAAAGCACGCCGCCGCACCCAGCAACCCAAGGTGGAACCAGCCACCCAGGTCGAAGCGGCTACCGGCCAGCAACAGGCAGCCCAGCGACAGCAACTGCAGGGTCAGGATGATGCTGCGATCAGCGTCGCCGAACAGGATCGCTGTGGACTTCACGCCAATCTTCAGGTCGTCATCGCGGTCGACCATGGCGTAATAGGTGTCATAACCCACCGTCCACAGCAGGTTGGCGATATACAGCAGCCAGGCGCCGGCCGGCAATTCACCGCCAGCGGCTGTGAAAGCCATGGGAATGCCCCACGAATACGCCGCCCCCAGCACCACCTGCGGGTAGTAGGTGTAGCGCTTCATGAACGGGTAGCAGAACGCCAAGGCCACCGCCCCGAACGACAGCCAGACGGTGCGGCTGTTGGTGCACAGCACCAGCAGGAAACTCACCCCGACCAGAATCGCGAACAGTGTCAGCGCCTCGCGTGGCCGCACCCGGCCACTGGCCAGGGGGCGGTCGGCGGTCCGCTTGACGTGGCCGTCAACCTTGCGGTCGGCAAAGTCGTTGATGCAGCAGCCGGCGGCGCGCATCAGCACCACACCAAGGCCGAAGATGAGCACATTGGCCAGGGTGGGTGACCCATTGCCGGCAATCCACACTGCCGACAGGGTCGGCCACAACAGCAGGTAGATGCCTATCGGCCGGTCCATACGGCTGAGCTGGACGAAGTCCCAGGCCCGTGGGTGCAGGCGGTTGAGCGACTTGAGCAGTTGCAGGTACATCAGCGGTTTTCCTCCTTGGCCGCTTGCCACAATGCCGGCAGAAACACTTCTGCCACCAGCAGGTCCAGACCGTTGCGCTCGAAGCGCGAGCGGCGGCCCCAAAGCGCCGCATGTGCAGCTTCGGACGGCAGCCATGCCTGTGGGTAAGTACACACTTCGAGCGGATGACGGATGAACGCCTGGTCGCAGAACAGCAGCTCGCCCAGCGAGCGGCTGCCCAAGGATTCCAGGTCCAGGCCACCACGTTCCAGGGCGCTGCGGCTGGCCACGCTGCGGGCGAATACCCAAGGTTGGCCATGGCCGCGCAGGTACACTTCGCGCACCCAGCCTTCGGCGCCAGCAGCGATGCCCAGCGCTTGGCATTCGTCATCGCGCAGCAGCTGCCAGCCCTCGAACAGCGGGGTGACGGAAAAATGATCGATGGACAGACGGGTCAGGCGGCGGGTCAGCGAGCCCTCGTCGAACAGCCAGTCAAGGGTAGGCTGGTCGATGTCGGTCGCCAGCTGTGAATACGGCAGCCACGCGACAGCGGCTGCTTGCGGGGATTCGTACGACACGTCGGTATGCTTTGTTACAGCCAGAGAGGCGGCGAGCTTAGCATGATTGCCCCAACTGCTTGCATACTGCCGACAGGGCCGCTACAAAGCCCCCACGCATTGCGCGCTGGCCCCATTCGCGGGCAAGCCCGCCCGGCCTGCGCGGTCACTGTAGGCGCGGGCTTGCTCGCCAAGAGGCCATCAGCCGCAACACAAGCCCCAGCCTGAACCGAGGAAATAGACCTGATGAAAAAGTGGCAATGTATTGTCTGTGGCCTGATCTACGACGAAGCCGAAGGCTGGCCCGACGACGGCATCGCCCCCGGCACCCGTTGGGAGGATGTGCCTGAGGACTGGCTGTGCCCCGACTGTGGCGTCGGCAAAAGCGACTTTGAAATGATCTCCATCGGTTAATCGAGGAAAGCACGACATGACGTCCCCTGTGGTAATCATCGGTACCGGCCTTGCGGGCTACAACCTGGCCCGTGAATTTCGCAAGCTCGATACGCAGACGCCGCTGTTGCTGATCACCGCCGACGATGGTCGTTCGTACTCCAAGCCGATGCTGTCCATGGGCTTTGCCAAGCAGAAGGACGCCGACGGCCTGTGCATGGCTGAGGCGGGTGTCATGGCCGAGCAATTGAACGCCGAGGTCCGCACCCATACCCGCATCAGCGGCATCGACCCGGGCCACAAGCGGCTGTGGATCGGCGAAGAAGCCGTGGAATACCGCGATCTGGTGCTGGCCTGGGGGGCGCAGACCGTGCAGGTGCCGATCGAGGGTGATGGCGGCCATCTGGTATTCCCGATCAACGATCTGGAGGACTACGCGCGCTTCCGTGCTGCCGCCGCGGGCAAGCAGCGTGTCCTGATCCTCGGCGCCGGCCTGATCGGCTGCGAATTCGCAAACGACATGAGCCTGGGTGGTTTCAAGGTCGACGTTGTGGCGCCGTGTGAACAGGTCATGCCGACCCTGCTGCACCCGGCCGCTGCGGCGGCTGTACAGGGTGGGCTGGAGGGGCTGGGAGTACGCTTTCACTTGGGGCCGGTGCTGACCCGCCTGCAGCAGGTGACCCAAGGCCTGGAGGCGCACCTGTCGGATGGCAGCGTGATTGCCTGCGACCTGGTGGTTTCGGCCATCGGCCTGCGCCCACGTACCGACCTGGCTGCCGCAGCTGGGCTGCAGACCAATCGAGGTGTAAGCGTAGACCGCGAGCTACGTACATCACACGCCAACATCTTCGCCCTTGGCGACTGTGCCGAAGTCGATGGCATCAACCTGCTGTACGTGATGCCGCTGATGAGCTGTGCCCGGGCGCTGGCGCAAACCCTGGCCGGCAAGCCGACGGCAGTTTCCTACGGGCCGATGCCTATCACCGTTAAAACCCCGGCCTGTCCGCTGGTCGTCTCGCCAGCGCCACAGGGTTGCGAAGGCACCTGGCAGGTAGAGGGGCAGGGCAGTGACCTCAAGGTGCTCTGCCTTGATGCCGACGGCAAGTTGCTGGGCTACGCCCTGACCGGAGCGGCGGTGATGGAGAAGCTGGCGCTGAATCGTCAGTTACCAGCGGTTATGGCGTAAATAGCGGCTGTTCTGTCGGATTTATCCTGTTGTTGCCTGCACAATGGCCGCCCAGATACTGGCGCGGCCCCTGAGCTCGTGCCATTCTCACTCCCGTCTGCCGCAGATTAGAGCCTGCGGTGCCTTGAGCGCTGCTCCCAGAGGCAGCACGGCATAACAACAAGAATTCCGTCAAAGAGGCTTCACTATGCGCAAACCAGAACTCGCCGCCGTCATCGCCGATAAGGCTGATCTGACCAAGGAAAAGGCCAATCAGGTTTTGAACGCGATTCTCGACAGCATTACCGGTGCCCTGGACAAGGACACCGTGACCTTGGTCGGTTTCGGCACCTTCGAAAAACGTCATCGCGGCGCGCGTACCGGCAAGAACCCGCAAACTGGGGAACCGGTCAAGATCAAGGCCAGCAATACCGTGGCCTTCAAGCCTGGCAAGAACCTGCGCGACAGCGTTAACGCCCCCGCCAAACCAGCCAAGAAAGGCAAGTGATCGCTCCCTGACAACCCCAGTGTCGGCCAAGCGGGCGCCCCAAGGCGCCCGTTGTGCTTTCTGCAGGCAAAATGTTTCGAACTTGCATAAATAGTTCTGGAAAAGGATAAACTGCGCGCCTTAGTCACTTTTCATTCGAGGCGCGTTGATGAAGTTCCGCTTTCTTCTCTGGGCCATGGGGCTGTTGATGGCCAGGGCCAGCCGTAATAACCCCGCATTCCAGCAGCAGCTCAAGGGCAAGGACTTGGTGTTCCAGATGCAGACCCTGGACGGCAAGGTCGCCCGACACTTCATCGTCCACAACGAACGCATCAGCAGCAAGGGCGGCGCGCACCCACAGCCGGCGTTCGCCATTGCCTTCAGGGACGCCGCTTATGGCTTCGCCACCATGCAGGCGGGTAACAAGCAGCTGGCGTTCATGCAGGGGATTCAGGAAAAGCACATCCAGATCAAGGGCAATCCGGCGCTGGTGATGTGGTTCCAAGGGTTGATGAAATACCTGAAACCTAAGAAGAAAGGCTGAAACCCGACGGGGATGCTGACGCTTCACCTGTGGGAGCGGGCGTGCCCGCTCCCACAGGCTATGTGCTAATGCTTAATGCGGTGTGTGGAACTGCGAAGCCAGCTCACGCAACAGGTTCTCGGCTTCGAGCACCTTGTTCACCACATCCTCAGCCTTGTCCCGGGTAATGCTCAGGCGTTCCAACAGCTCGTCAGGAATCTCTTCCTGCGGCCCTGAGCCTATACCTCGCGAGCGCAGCAGGCGGGTGGCCAGGCACACCAAGTTGGGGAACGCGAAATATTCGCCGTCGTAGGCTGGATCGTGCTGAAAGCGCAAGGCAGTCGACAGCTCTTCTGGCATGTCCCACAGCTTCATCAGCCAGGCACCGATCTGTTCGCGGCTGATGCCCAGCAAGTGTTGTTCCACATAGGTGTGGTTCAAATGCGGGTTGACCTCAAGGTGGCGGCAAATCAGCGAAAAATGCGGTGGGAACACGTGCGCCAGCAGCAGGTAGCCAAAGTTGTGCAGTAGCCCGGCCAGGTAAGTCAGCCCGGCCTCGGGGCGTTCTGCGCGCGGCATGGCGCGGGTCAGGCCTTCGATGATCGCGGCGGTGTAGATCGATTGTTGCCAGTAGGGCGTGGCCTGCTGCGGGTGGTCTTTGGGCAGGCTCAAGGTCTTGCCCAGCGCCAGGCCCAAGGCCAGGTTGATCACCAGGTCGAAACCCAGCACACGCACGATGGCGTCTTCTACCGAGCGGATCTTGCCCGGTGATCCATAGTAGGGCGATGCAGCCCAGCTCACCACCTGTGCCGCCAGCGCCGGGTCGGTTTCGACTACGCCGGTGATGTCGTCGATGCTGGCGTTGGGATCTACCCGCAGCTTGATGATCTTCTGCGCGGTGTCGGCGAGCGGTGGAATTTCGATGGTTTCTTCCAGGCGTTTCTGAATGCGTCGGGCAGTGAAGGCCTGGACCGCATCGGTGATTTCCCGGGTGTCGTCATCGGGGCGGTCGAGATTGGGGCTGATCGCTTCGACTTGCTGGCCAAAGCTGCTGGCGCTGGCCTTGGCCAGCATGCGCTTGAAGTGTGCGCGTTCGATTTCCAGCAACAGGCCGGCTTCGCCTGACTGGATAAAGACAGTTTCGGCGTCGAGCAGGCTCTTTTCGTACTGACATGGCGAGCTGGTCAGCGCCGGGATGCCCGGCAGGGCCTTGAGGTGGTGCTTGTCGAGCATCTGCTTCAGGCGCGGCACCGACACCGCGGTCAGCTTGCGCCCGGTCAGCTCGGCCAGGCGGTTGAGGTCCAGCAGGTGGCTCTGCGGGAACAGCACCATGAGGGCGCCGACCTCGTCGTCGAGAAGGACAGCCTGCACCCGCGAAGCCGCAGGCAGGTGCGAGTGTTCGACCACCTGGCGGTAGGGCACGCCGAGCTTGTCGAGCAGCAGCCTGATGACGGAGGGGGCGTGTGGGGTTGCGGTGTCCAGGGCAACTTCAGTCATGGTCCGTATCCACTGTTTCTTTTAAACGCGAAGTATAACCAGCCTGCGAGCAAATCTGGATCCATTCTGGGACTGGCGTCACACTTGGCCATATTGTTGGCCGTGGCGCAGCCAGCGGTCCAGCAGCGGGCTGACGTGTTCCGGCCAGCGTGATACCAAGGCCTGGGCCGCGTCGCGCACGGCCGGCAGCAGGTCGGCGTCGCGCATCAGGTCGGCGACCTTGAACTGCAGCAGACCGGTCTGGCGGGTGCCGAGCATCTCACCCGGGCCCCGCAGTTCAAGGTCTTTTTCGGCGATGATGAAGCCGTCGTTGGTCTCGCGCATGATCCCCAAGCGCTCGCGGCCGATCTGCGACAGCGGCGGGTGGTACAGCAGCACGCAATGGCTCACGGCACTGCCTCGGCCTACCCGGCCGCGCAGCTGGTGCAACTGTGCAAGGCCCAGGCGCTCGGGGTTCTCGATGATCATCAGGCTGGCGTTGGGCACGTCCACGCCCACCTCGATGACCGTGGTCGCGACCAGAAGCTGCAGGTTGCCAGCCTTGAACTCGGCCATGATCTCGGCTTTTTCCGCCGGTTTCATGCGCCCGTGGATCAACCCCACCCTCAGCTCGCCTAGCGCGCTGCCAAGCTCCTCGTAGGTGCTTTCGGCGGCCTGGCAGGTGAGTTCTTCGGACTCTTCGATCAGCGTGCATACCCAATAGGCCTGGCGCCCCTCGGCGCAGGCGGCGCGTACCCGCTCGACCACTTCGAAGCGGCGGCTGTCGGCCACCAGCACGGTGTTCACCGGCGTACGGCCTGGCGGCAATTCGTCGAGCACCGAGGTGTCCAGGTCGGCGTAGGCGCTCATGGCCAGCGTGCGCGGAATAGGTGTGGCGGTCATGATCAACTGGTGCGGGCACAGTTCGCCGGCCACGCCCTTCTTGCGCAGGGCCAGGCGCTGCTGCACGCCGAACCGGTGCTGTTCGTCGATGATCGCAAGGGCCAGGTGCTTGAACCTTACCTCTTCCTGGAACAGCGCGTGGGTGCCGACCACCATGGGTGCACCGTTGGCGATCTGCTCCAGGGAAGCAGCCCGGGCCTTGCCCTTGAGTTTGCCGGCTAGCCAGGCGACTTCGATGCCCAGCGGTTCCAGCCAGCGCTTGAAGGTAATGTAGTGCTGCTCGGCGAGGATCTCGGTGGGTGCCATCAATGCCACCTGGTAGCCAGCCTCCAGCGCCTGCAGCGCCGCCAGTGCAGCGACCACGGTCTTGCCGGCACCCACGTCGCCCTGCACCAGGCGCATCATCGGTTCGTGTTGGCTAAGGTCGTAGGCAATTTCGTTGGCTACCCGCTGCTGCGCGCCGGTCGGCTGGAAGCCCAGGTTAGCCAGGTATTGCGCCTGCAGGCGCGTGGCCTTGGGCAGTACCGGCGCACGCAGGCTGCGCAGGCTTTCGCGCAGGCGTTGCTGCGACAGCTGATGGGTCAGCAACTCTTCGAAGGCCAGGCGGTGTTGAGCCCAGTGCTGGCCTTCGGCGAGCTCGTCGAGGTCAGCGTCGGCCGGCGGGTTGTGCAGGTAGCGGATGGCTTCGTCCAAGGGTGCCAGCTGGTAGTCCCGGGCAAGTTCGTCAGGCAGCCAGTCGGGCAGGCTACGCGGGCCAAGCAGCGCAAGGCTCTGCTGGCACAACAGGCGCAGGCGTTGCTGGGTAAGGCCTTCGGTGGACGGGTAGATCGGCGTCAGGGTCTGCTCCACCGGTGGTGGTGGCTCGTTGCCGTTCAGCGCACGGTACTCCGGGTGGTAGATTTCCAAGCCCGAAGCGCCGGGGCGGGCTTCTCCGTAGCAGCGCAGGTGGGTGCCCCGCTTCAGGCCCTCCTTCTGCGCGTTGCTGAAGTGGTAGAAGCGCAATGTCAGCACACCGCTCCCGTCGCCCAGGCGCACCACCAGGCTGCGGCGCTTGCCCATGGTCACATCGGCACCACTGACCACGCCCTCGATAACCGCGTCCTGGCCGGGACGCAGTTGGCCGATTGGCACCACGCGCGTACGGTCCTGGTAGCGCAGGGGCAGGTGGAACAACACGTCCTGCAGGTTTTCCAGGCCGACCTTGGCAAGTTTCTCCGCCATAGCCTCGCCCACGCCTTTCAGTACTGTGACCGGGACCTTCGACAGCTCACTCATGACTCAGGCCGGTTGTTCCGCAGGGTTTTTGGCGACCGAGCACAGGCGGATCGAATCGGCGAGGATCTCGATGGCCTTTGGCCGCGGGAAGCTGGCGCGCCAGGCGATGGCGACCGTGCGGAACGGTGCCGGTGCCGTCAGCGGGCGCACTTCGATGACGCCGGGGGCATAGTGATGGCTGTGCACTGCCGACAGCGGCAAGATCGATACGCCAAGGCCGGAAGCCACCATGTGACGGATGGTTTCCAGCGAGCTGGACTCAACCGTGGTGTGCCGTGAGCCTTCACCCCCCTTGTTCAGGGTAGGGCAGGCTTCCAGTACCTGGTCACGGAAGCAGTGGCCCTCACCAAGCAGCAGCAGGCTCTTGTCGTTGAGCATGGCGGTGTCGATGGTCTTCTTCGCCGTCCATGGGTGGTCGGCAGGCATCAGGGCGCAGAACGGTTCGTCGTATAGCGGTAGCGTCAGCACGTCGGCTTCGTTGAACGGCAGGGCGATGATCACCGCGTCCAGTTCACCGTTGCGCAGCTTTTCGCGCAGTACGTGGGTGAAGTTTTCTTCGATGTACAGCGGCATTTGCGGCGCTACGCGGTGCAGCTGCGGGATCAGGTGCGGGAACAGGTAGGGGCCGACGGTGTAGATAGCGCCGACCTTGAGCGGAGCGGTCAGCTGATTTTTGCCGGCCTGGGCCAGCTCGCGAATGCCTTGGGCCTGCTCCAGTACCTTCTGCGCTTGGGCGACGATATTTTCGCCGACCGGGGTCAGACGTACTGCGCTTTTGCTGCGCTCGAAGATCAGAACGCCAAGCTCGTCCTCGAGCTTCTTCACACCGACCGACAGGGTGGGTTGGCTCACATGACAGCGCTCGGCGGCATGGCCGAAGTGCTGTTCCTGGGCGAGTGTGACGATGTAGCGTAATTCTGTGAGGGTCATAACGTGCGTCCATGAAGTTGCGAGCCCAGCATAGCGGCTGCAATTGATAGACGCACGTTATCAGACTTGCCGAATTGTGACAGAAACAAAAGTCTTAGCGGCGGTCCAGTGAGTAGACGAACGGTGCCACGACTTCAATCGTGCCATTGTTCAGCAACTCGGGTGGCGGCTTGGGTACCGTGCCGGCCCGACGGATCATTTCCAGGGTCGCCCGGTCCAGTGCGGCACTGCCCGAGCCACCGGCCATGGAGTACGACACGACCTTGCCTTCGGCGTCGACCACGAAGCGCAGGCGGTTCATGCCTTGCAGGCCACGACGGCGCGCGTCTTCCGGGTAACGCTTGTACTTGGCAAGGTGGCGCAGCAGGTCGCTCTGCCAGGTTGGCAGGGCGTTGCTGTTGGACGCAATGCTCGGTGCCGGTGCCGCGGACTTCTGCGGTGGCGTGTTGCTGGGCGGTGCGTCCACCGTTTGCTCGGTGGGTGGTGCTTCCTTCGGCGGCTCAGGCTTTTTCTCGGGCTTGGGCGGCTGCGGCTTGGCCTTTGGCTTGGGCGGCTTGGGGATGGCGATCTTGGGTTTGGGCGCTTCTGCCAGCTTCGGCAACGGTGGTTCCTCGACCGGTGCCGGTGGCTGCGGAGCTGCCTTTGGGGGTGGTGGTGGCGCAGGCTCCGGCAACGGTGCCAGTTCGACCATCATCGCTGCCGGGGGCAGTTCGATGGCCTGTGGTACCGACCAGTTGAGCGTCAGCAGCACGGCGACCACGTGCACACCCAGCACGATCGCCAGGCTGCCACCGTAGCGCGCCATGTTAGAGCGCGTTTTCATCATTTCTTGGCTGCCGTCTCGAGACCTACCAGACCGACTTTCAGGTAGCCGGCCGCGCGCATGTTGTTCATCACCTCCATCAGGTCGCCGTAATCCACGCCTTTGTCAGCCTGGAAGAAGATGGTGGTTTCCTTGTCACCCTTGGTCTTGGCGTCGAGCATCGGGCCAAGCTGGTCGGGTGCAGCAACCTGATCGTCGCCGACATACAGCTTCTGGTCGGCCTTGACGCTGACGAACACCGGTTTCTCTGGCCTTGGCGCCGGTTTGGCGGTTGAGGCCGGCAGGTCGACCTTGATGTCGACCGTGGCCAAGGGGGCGGCGACCATGAAGATGATCAGCAGCACCAGCATCACGTCGATGAACGGCGTAACGTTGATTTCGTGGTTTTCGGCGAGGTCGTCGCCACCTTCGTTGAGATGCAGGCCCATGGCTTACCCCACTTTCACCATGTGCGGGGCGGCGCGCTCGCTACCCTGGTGGTCCAGATCACGGCTGACCAGCAGCAGTACCTGAGCGGAGGCATCGGACACCTGCGCCTTGTAACCGGCAATGGAGCGGGCGAAGACGTTGTAGATGACCACGGCCGGGATTGCCGCGACCAGGCCCAGAGCCGTGGCCAGCAGCGCTTCGGCGATACCTGGGGCAACGACGGCCAGGTTGGTGGTCTGGGTCTTGGCGATGCCGATGAAGCTGTTCATGATGCCCCATACGGTACCGAACAGGCCAACGAACGGCGCGGTGGAGCCGATGGTCGCGAGGACGCCGGTGCCGCTGCTCATGGTGCGGCCGCTGGCATGCACCAGGCGCTCCAGACGGAAGCTGACGCGCTCCTTGATGCCTTCTTTTTCGCGGGCGTTAGTCGAAAGGCGCATCTCTTCGAGGGCATCGTGGACCAGGGTATGGGCCAGGGTGCCTTCCTTGTTGGAGACTTCGCTGGCTTCCTTCAGGGTGGTGGACTTCTTCAACTGGGCGATTTCACCCCGCAGGCGGCGCTTGGCGCCCATCAGCTCGAAGCCTTTGGCAATCCAGATGGTCCAGGTGATGATGGAGGCGATGGCCAGGCCGATCATGACGATCTTCACCACGATGTCGGCGTTCTTGTACATGCCCCATGGGGACAGGTCATGGGCCATGCCCAGCGAGGTGTCTTCGACCAGGGCTTGAACGCTTGGGTCTGCATCTGCCGGGTTGGTGGCAGTGGCACCAGGCGCCGGCGCATCGACCGGGGCAGCAGCGGGTGCGGCCGGGGCAGTAGCAGCCGCAGGTGTGGCTGCGTTGGTGGTTGGCTCATCGGCCATGGCCACCGGGGCCAGCACCAGGCTGAGTGTCAGCGCGGCGATGGCGCGCCAGGCGCGCGACGGGGTTGGCGAAGCGGAAGGTTGAGTACGTGTCATGCTGGCCGGACCTGATGAAGAAAAAGTGAACGTTCTCCAAGGCCTCGATGTAGGCCGAGAACAATTTGGCGGCCATTATTGCAAGTAATTCTTGTTAACAAAAGTAATATTGTAGCTTTTTTCGCCTATGGTCTAGCCGCCCATCGTGTAGCGTGGCCAGGCTGATCAATTGGTCTAGGGAGTTTAGAGATGTCAGACCTTTCCGTGATGGTGGTGGGTTGTGGTGATGTGGGTGGGCGTCTGGCCAAGCAGATGTTGGCTAAAGGCTGGCAGGTGAGCGGCCTGCGCCGTTCTGTTGGTCAGCTGCCCGCAGGGGTTCAGCCGGTTGCCGCAGATTTGGCCGAACCGTCGATACCGCAGGCCTGGCCACAGGGCCCGCTGGACTACCTGGTGTACTGCGTGGCGGCCAGCCAGCACGATGAGGCGGGTTACCAAGCAGCCTATGTCGATGGTTTGCGCCATGTGTTGGCCTGGTTGGCCGAGCGTGGCCAGCGCCCGCGTCGCCTGCTGTTCGTCTCAAGCAGCAGTGTGTATGCGCAGAAAGGCGGCGAGTGGATAGAGGAGGGCGCTGCCACCGAGCCTGAGGGCTATTCCGGGCGTGTGATGCTGGAGGCTGAACGGTTGGCACTGGCCAGCGGCATCCCGGCGAGCGTGGTCCGCCTGACCGGTATCTATGGCCCAGGGCGTGAGTGGTTGCTGAGCCAGGTGCGTCAGGGTTACCGCGTTGCCGAGGAGCCACCGCTGTATGGCAACCGCATTCATGCCGAAGATGCCGCCAGCCTGCTGGCGTTTCTGCTGCAGGCCGATGCTGATGGCAAGGCTCTGGACGACTGCTACATTGGCGTTGATGACGACCCGGCGCCACTGGCCGATGTGGTGGCCTGGCTACGGGCGTACATGGGGGTTACCGAATGGTCCGATGAGCAGCGGGTGCGGCGTACTGGCAGCAAGCGCTGCAGCAATGCGCGGGCGCGGGCGCTGGGCTGGGCGCCTGAGTATCCGAGCTACAAGGAAGGCTACGCCGCGATCCTGGCAGGAAAAGCCTAGCTGGCAGGTGGCGCGATCCCTTGTGGGAGCAACTGTCTTGCTCAATTTCTAAAAACTGACGCGATCCCTGTGGGAGCGGGCTTGCCCGCGAACACGGGCGAAGCCCGTGCCATCCACCGCGGTGTCTTCTTCGCGGGTAACCCCGCTCCTACAGGGACCGTGCATCATCTCAGCTGCGCTCCAGCGCCCATTGACGCTTGCCCGCTGCCAGCTCTGGCATTTCATCCGGCTGGGCACGGTTCACTGCCTGGAAAATCTCCAGCTTGTCACCATCGCGCTTGATGATGAACGGTGCGCCACGCTGGTTGCGCTCCAGCCACAGGCTGTCATTGTTGCCACCCATGGTCGCGCAATCACCTGCCAGGCACAGGGCGAAGCGGTCCGGCCCCGGTAGGCCGGTGACGTTGCCGGTATCGCTGAAGCGTACACTGGCACCTTTGCCTTGGCCGTCGACGATCTTCCAGTCACCACCCAGGTAGGCCTGGTAAAGCGCTTTCTCGAAGCTGCTGCCCAGTGGTGCATTGGCTGTCGCCGGTGTCTTGGCGCGCACGAAGGTTTGCTTGGCGCCGTTCTGGGCGACGGCCAGCAGCTCGTCGCCATCGAGCGAAAGCTGCTCGGTCTGGCCGCCTTGGAAACGGGCCTGCCATTGCTTTTCATTGGCGCTCAGCTGGCCGTCAGCGGCCTCGAAACCATTGCTATAGCTAGCTTGCTGATTGGCCACGTCGAGCTTCCACTCGAACACTGGGCCGTGCTCATTCAGCGCCTGGCGCAGGCTGCCGGCTTTGACCGCCGCAGTGATGGCTTCCTGGTTGATCCAGATGCCGTTGAAATCTTCGGGTTTGTGGCTGGTGCAGCCGCCCAGTAGCAGGGCTGCCAGCGCAAAGGGCAGTGCTTGACGCATGACGGGGTAACCTTGCAGAGGAAGGAAGGTGACGGGCAGGGCCCGTCACCAGGGCATCATTCGATGACCAGGATGGCGTCCATTTCGACCTGGGAGCCTTTCGGCAACGCGGCAACGCCGATGGCGGCGCGGGCCGGGTAGGGCTGTTCGAAGTAGCGGCCCATCACCTCGTTTACCTTGGCGAAGTGGCTCAGGTCTGTGAGGAAGATGTTCAGTTTCACGATGTCCTTGAACGAACCGCCAGCAGCTTCAGCCACGGCCTTGAGGTTCTCGAACACCTGCACGGTCTGGGCTTCGAAGCCTTCGACCAGTTCCATGGTCTTCGGGTCCAGAGGGATTTGGCCCGACATGTACACGGTGTTGCCGGCCTTGATCGCCTGCGAGTAGGTGCCGATGGCGGCAGGGGCCTTGTCGCTGTTGATGACGGTTTTGCTCATGATGACTCCTTGCGGTTGGCGGACTACGTACGCATGCGGGTGATGCGGACCACACCGGTCAGGGTACGCAGCTTCTTGATCACACGCGCCAGGTGCACGCGGTCGTGCACGCTGACCACCAGTTGGACCACGCTGATACGGCCGTCGCGTTCGTCCATGCTGATCTTTTCAATGTTGCCGTCGGCGGCGTTGACGCTGCTGGCCAGCAGGGCGATCAGCCCGCGCTGGTGTTCCAGTTCGACACGCAGTTCGACATTGAACTCGCCAGTGATGTCCTTGGCCCAGGAGAGTTGCACGCACTTTTCGGGGTTGTGGCGGATTTCACTGATGTTGCGGCAGTTTTCCAGGTGCACGACCATGCCTTTGCCGGCTGACAGGTGGCCGACAATCGGGTCACCCGGGATCGGTGTGCAGCACTTGGCGTAGCTCAGCACCAGGCCTTCGGTACCGCGGATCGCCAGCGGGCCTTCTGGCGCCGGCAACTGTTCGCCTTCGGCCGACAGCAGGCGGCGCGCGACCACGTAGGCCATGCGGTTGCCCAGGCCGATGTCTTCGAGCAGGTCTTCTAGCAGCTCCAGGCGGTACTCGGCGAGAATAGACTCGATGCGTTCCTGGGGGATTTTCTCCAGGCTGCTGTCGAAGCCAGTGAGCACCTTGTTCAGCAGGCGCTCGCCCAGGCTGATGGATTCGGAACGGCGCTGTTGCTTGAGCGCGTGGCGGATATTCGTGCGTGCCTTGCCTGAGACCACAAAGTTGAGCCAGGCCGGGTTTGGCCGAGCGCCCGGGGCGCTGACGATTTCCACTGTCGAGCCGCTTTGCAGCGGTTCGGACAGCGGCGCCAGGCGGCGGTTGATGCGGCACGCGATGCAACTGTTGCCAACGTCGGTGTGCACCGCGTAGGCGAAGTCGACGGCCGTGGAGCCTTTGGGCAACTCCATGATCCGGCCTTTGGGCGTGAACACGTAGACCTCGTCCGGGAACAGGTCGATCTTCACGCTCTCGATGAATTCCAGGGAGTTGCCGGCACGTTGCTGCAGTTCGAGGATACCCTTGACCCACTGGCGAGCACGCGCGTGGCTGCCCTTGGGCTGCTCGTCGTCGTTTGACTTGTACAGCCAGTGCGCGGCGATGCCGTTGTTGGCCATCTCTTCCATTTCGCGGGTGCGGATCTGGATTTCGATGGGCACGCCGTGCATGCCGAACAGGGTCGTGTGCAACGACTGGTAGCCATTGGCCTTGGGGATCGCGATGTAATCCTTGAAGCGTCCGGGCAGCGGCTTGTACAGGTTGTGCACGGCGCCGAGCACGCGGTAGCAGGTGTCAACCTTGTCGACAATGATGCGGAAGGCATACACGTCCATGATCTCGTTGAAGGCACGGCGCTTGCCGCGCATCTTCTTGTAGATGCCATAGAGGTGTTTCTGCCGACCGCTGACCTCGCCCTCGATGCCGTCGGCGGACAGGCAGTTGGCCAGCGAGTGCTCGATCTTGGCGACGATTTCTTTGCGGTTGCCGCGTGCGCTCTTCACTGCTCGATGAATCAGCGACGAGCGCATCGGGTGCATGGCCTTGAAGCCAAGGTCTTCGAACTCCACGCGCACGGTGTGCATCCCCAGGCGGTTGGCGATGGGGGCGTAGATCTCGAGGGTTTCCTTGGCGATGCGCCGGCGTTTTTCGCCAGACAGCACTTCCAGGGTGCGCATGTTGTGCAGGCGGTCGGCCAGCTTGACCAGGATCACGCGGATATCGCGGGCCATGGCCATGGCCATCTTCTGGAAGTTTTCCGCCTGTGCCTCGGCCTTGGTCTCGAAATTCATCTGGGTTAGCTTGCTGACCCCATCGACCAGTTCGGCCACGGTCTCGCCAAACTGCTGGCTGAGGGCTTCCTTGGCGATGCCGGTGTCTTCGATCACATCGTGCAGCATGGCCGCCATCAGGCTCTGATGGTCCATGTGCATGTCGGCGAGGATGCTGGCCACGGCCAGCGGGTGGGTCACGTAGGGCTCGCCACTGCGGCGGCGTTGCCCATCGTGAGCCTGTTCGGCGTAGAAATAGGCACGCCGAACCAGGTTGACCTGTTCGGGGCCAAGATAGGTCGACAGCCGTTCGGCCAAGGCTTCTATACCCGGCATGGGTTCACCTCCTGCCGAGGAAGAGGGCCTTGCGCCGTACGACGTCGACCTGGCATCAATCAGACAGCCTCGTTGTTCTCGTCCTCGAACGCGGCGAACACCGGATCCTCGGTGACGATCTCTTCAGCGGCGATGAACTCGTTGGTGACGATGCCTTCGGCAATTTCACGCAGGGCAACAACGGTTGGCTTGTCGTTTTCCCACGCAACGCGTGGCTCTTTGCCGCCGGTCGCCAGCTGGCGAGCGCGCTTGGTCGAGAGCATGACCAGCTCAAAGCGGTTATCCACGTGTTCCAGGCAGTCTTCAACAGTTACGCGGGCCATGGTCTTCCTCAGTAGCAATTGCGGTGGGCGTGCAGCCCATTAATGGGCAGGCGGACTCGATAGTATAAAAATTCACCAGCCAATAGGGAAGCGCTGTTTTGCCGGGCGGTACCTGCAAACCCTGCGATGCCCTCTTCGCGGGTGAACCCGCTCCTACAGGGACCGCGTAGCTTGTCGCGGCGGGTTTACCCGCGAAAGAGCCGGAACAGACACCCTCAGTGCATGAGCTTGACGATAACCTCAGAGCATCGCGTCACGCAACCGCGGGGTCAGCTCTTCGAACAAGGTCTGCACCGAGCGCAACGCCCGGCAATCCGGCCGGGTCAGCAACCACAGCTGAGTGTCGCAGCCGGGCAGGGGACCGCTGAGAGCATCCACCCCAGGCAGCGCATGCACCATGTAGTCCGGGAGTGCTGCCACGCCCAGGCCGGCCATTACTAACTGGGCGATGGTCGACATGCTGCTGCACTGGTAGCGCGGGCTCAGGCCCGGGTGTTGTTGGTTGCGCCAGACCACCGTAGGGTGGTCCTGCATCGAGTCGTCTGGTGCGATCCACGGCACGCTGGCGGGGGACTCGCTCAGGCGCTCGCGCCACTGTGGCTGGCCGCAGACTACATAGGAGGTCGAACCCAGGTTGCGGCCAACCAGGTGCTCCGGAGGTGTGTTGGTCAGGCGCAGGGCGATGTCGGCGTCGCGCCGGCTGAGGTTGGCGAAGGTATTGGAGGTGCCCATCTCCAGCGACAAAGCCGGGTAGTTGGACATGAACTCGGCCAGCGCCGGCAGCAACAGGCTGTGCATCACCGCCTCTGTGCAGGTCAGGCGCACCGTGCCGCTGACCACCTGCTCGCCACTGGTCATGGCAATGCGCGCCGCTTCCAGCGCCTGCTCGGCACGTTCGGCCTGCTCGGCCAAGGCCTGTGCGGTGTCAGTCGGCAGATAGCCCTTTCGGCTCTTGACGAACAAAGCAGTGCCCAGCGCTGACTCCAATCGGCGGATCGAGCGGAATACGGTCGAAACGTCGACTTTGAGCAGTTCGGCGGCTTTGGCCAGCGAGCGGCCACGTTCCAGTGCCAGGACCAGAGAGAGGTCTGCGTGGGTTATCTGATATTGCATTGATGCACGCTCTGCTTGCCAAATTGCCAATGTCTGTTGCGTCTGGGCCATTTTATAGTGAAACGGCCCCCCGGAATCAATGCGCCCGGTCGGGTAACCAGTCCCCACGATGGGAAAGTGAAAAGAACAACAGCTGCAACCATCGTCGCCCGTGAGGCGCCAGCCGTATCCCCACATCGCCGCAGCACATCAAAGGATGTACACCATGACGTCGGTAACCCCGTGCGCCAGTTCTTCCAGCGAGATGAATGACTTCCTCCAGGCCCATCCGGACACGCAGTACGTAGACCTGCTGATCTCCGACATGAATGGCGTGGTACGTGGCAAGCGCATCGAGCGGGCCAGCCTGCACAAGGTGTACGAGAAGGGCATCAACCTGCCCGCATCGCTGTTCGCCCTTGATATCAACGGTTCCACTGTCGAAAGCACCGGCCTTGGGCTGGACATCGGCGACGCCGACCGTATCTGCTTCCCGATCCCCGGCACGTTGTCGGACGAGCCGTGGCAGAAGCGCCCCACCGCCCAGCTGCTGATGACCATGCACGAGCTGGATGGCCAGCCGTTCTTCGCCGACCCGCGTGAAGTGCTGCGCCAGGTGGTGAGCAAGTTCGACGACCTGGGCCTGGATATTTGCGCCGCGTTCGAGCTGGAGTTCTACCTGATCGACCAGGACAACCTCAACGGCCGCCCGCAGCCGCCGCGCTCGCCGATCTCCGGCAAGCGCCCGCAGTCGACCCAGGTGTACCTGATCGACGACCTCGACGAGTACGCCGACTGCTTGCAGGACATGCTCGAAGCAGCCAAGGAACAGGGCCTGCCTGCCGACGCCATCGTCAAGGAAAGCGCCCCAGCGCAGTTCGAGGTCAACTTGCACCACGTGGCGGATCCGCTGAAGGCCTGCGACTATGCGATCCTGCTCAAGCGCCTGATCAAGAACGTCGCCTACGACCATGAAATGGACACCACCTTCATGGCCAAGCCCTACCCGGGCCAGGCAGGCAACGGCCTGCATGTGCACATTTCATTGCTGGACAAGAAAACCGGCAAGAACATCTTCGCCAGTGACGATCCGCTGCAAAGCGATACGCTGCGCCACGCCATTGGTGGCGTGCTGGAAACCATGCCGGCGTCGATGGCCTTCCTGTGCCCCAACATCAACTCCTACCGCCGCTTCGGTGCGCAGTTCTACGTGCCCAATGCGCCGAGCTGGGGCCTGGACAACCGCACCGTGGCCGTACGCGTGCCCACCGACAGCAGCGACAATGTGCGCCTTGAGCACCGTGTAGCCGGCGCCGATGCCAACCCGTACCTGATGCTCGCGGCGATCCTTGCCGGCGTTCACCATGGCCTGACCAACAAGGTCGAGCCCGAGGCACCGATCGAAGGCAACTCCTACGAGCAGCTAGAGCAAAGCCTGCCGAACAACCTGCGCGATGCCCTGCGCGCGCTGGATGACAGCGAAGTCCTCAACCAATACATCAGCCCGGACTACATCGATATCTTCGTGGCCTGCAAGGAAAGCGAACTGGCCGAGTTCGAAGTGTCGATTTCCGACCTCGAGTACAACTGGTACCTGCACACGGTGTAAGCCCATGAGCGCAAATGCGGTCCCTTTGATCGGTGTCAGCGCCTGCCGTCAGCAGGTAGGGAAGAACTCCTCGCATACGGTCGGCGACAAGTATGTCGAGGCGGCCGGCTTTGCCGGCTTGCCACTGATCTTGCCGGCCCGTGATGGCGGCAGCGACACGCAAGCGCTGCTGGCCCGCCTGCACGGCATTGTTTTTACCGGCTCGCCTTCAAATATCGAGCCGCATCATTACAATGGCGCCCCCAGTGTGGCGGGTACCCGGCATGATCTGGCGCGTGATCGCCTGACCCTGCCGCTGCTGCAGGCAGCCATTGCCGTCGGTGTGCCCGTATTCTGCATCTGCCGAGGCTATCAGGAGCTGAATGTGGCCCTTGGCGGCAGCCTGCACCAGCGTGTGCAGGAACTGCCTGGCTACCTTGACCACCGCGAACCTGAGGACGCCCCCCTGGAGGTGCAATACGGCCCTCGCCACTCGGTCAGCATCGAGCCAGGCGGGTTGTTCGAGCGCCTGGGGCTAGTGGCGCAGTTCGAGGTCAATTCGCTGCACAGCCAGGGCATCGACCGTCTGGCCCCGGGCCTGCGCGTCGAGGCACGGGCCCCGGATGGCCTGATCGAGGCGGTGTCCATGCCTGCGGCACCGGGCTTTGTGCTCGGGGTGCAATGGCACCCGGAGTGGCGCTTCAACGAAAACCCGGTTTCGCTGCGTCTGTTTGAGGCGTTTCGCGAGGCCTGCAATGCCTACGCAGCACGGGAGGGCTCACGGCAGGAATGATTCTGGCGTCAGCCGAAGGTCTCGGATGACTCGTCCCCGATAGCAAGCTTTCAATGAGTGAAAGCGAGCCTTGTACCCAAGGCTTGTTAAAACAATTCCAAAATTTACGGCAAATACTCATGAGCAATTACACAGAAGCCGGCCGCCCACCCGATGTGGCGGCCGACGCGGGCAACACTCAGCGCAGCAAAGGCCTGGCCAAGGGCCGCTTGGGCCTGCTGGCCAGCGTGGTGCTGGGCATTTCCACCATCGCCCCGGTCTATACCCTGACCGGGGCCCTTGGCCCGACCGTACGTGAGGTGGGCGCCCACCTGCCGGCCGTGTTCATCGTGGGCTTCCTGCCGATGCTGCTGGTTGCCCTGGGCTATCGCGAGCTGAACTCGGCGGAGCCGGACAGCGGTACTTCGTTTACCTGGTCGGCGCGTGCATTCGGCCCGATGATCGGCTGGATCGGCGGCTGGGGACTGGTGGTTGCCACCACGATCGTGCTGTCGAACCTGGCAGGTGTGGCGGTGGACTTCTTCTACCTGTTCCTTGGCCAGATCACCGGCAAGCATGAGCTGGCAGCGTTGGCCGACAACCTGTTGATCAACATCGTTACCTGTTGCGTGTTCATTGGTTTGGCAGTGTGGATCTGCTGTCGGGGTATCGCCACCACAATGACTGTGCAGTACGGCTTGGTGGCCCTGCAGTTGCTGGTGTTGATCGGCTTTGCTTTCGCCGCTTTCGGCGGCACCACCGCGCCGCCACCGCTGGCGTTCGATTTCGCCTGGTTCAACCCGTTCGGTGTCGAGTCGTTCTCGGCCTTTGCCGCTGGCCTGTCACTGTCGATCTTCATCTTCTGGGGCTGGGACACTTGCCTGACCGTCAGTGAAGAATCGGTGGGCAGCGAAGAGGTGCCGGGCAAGGCCGCTACCTGGACTGTGATGTTGATTCTCGGCCTGTACCTGTTCACTGCCATCGCCACCCTGCAGTTTGCCGGTATCAGTGAAACGGGTCTGGGCCTGAACAACCCGCGCATCCAGGAGAACGTCTTTGCCCACCTGGCCGGCCCGGTCATGGGGCCGCTGGCGATCCTGATGTCCATCGCTGTGCTGGCCAGTACGGCGGCGTCGCTGCAGTCCACCTTCGTGGCGCCGGCGCGCACCCTGTTGGCCATGGGTTATTACGGCGCTGTACCGCAGAAGTTCGCCAGCGTCTGCCCGCGCTCGCAAACGCCGCGCTATGCCACCATCTGCGCCGGCCTGGCCGCAGGCCTGTTCTACGTAACCATGCGTACGCTGAGCGAGAACGTGCTGGCAGATACCATCACGGCATTGGGCATGATGATCTGCTTCTACTATTCGCTGACCGCGTTTGCCTGCGTCTGGTATTTCCGCGGCAGCCTGTTCGACAGCCTGCGCCATTTCATCATGCGCGGCCTGTGCCCGCTGGTGGGTGGGGTGATCTTGTCGGTGATCTTCGTGCGTACCGCCATCGACAGTGCGTCGCCGGACTTCGGCAGCGGCTCGCATGTGGGCGGTCTGGGGCTGGTGTTCGTGATTGCCGCGATCATCTCGGTGCTTGGTATCGGCCTGATGATGCTGTCGCGCATGCGTGCGCCGGCGTACTTCCTCGGGGCTACCCTGCGTCAGCAGGCTACCTTGCCACTGCAGGAATAAACCAATGGGGCCGCTCTGCGGCCCCATCGATCTTTAGCCGATCATTTGCTTCAGCAGCGCCGCATGACGCTGCTGCTGCTTCTTCAACAGCAGCCGATTCGAGCGGAACACCGCTTTCAAGTCTGCCAGCGCCGCGTCGAAATCATCATTGATGATCACGTAGTCATACTCGTCGTAGTGCACCATCTCGCTGACCGCTTCCTTCATGCGCCCGGCAATGATCTCTTCGCTGTCCTGCCCGCGTCCGTCCAGGCGGTGGCGAAGCGCCTCCTGGCTTGGAGGCAGGATGAACACCGACAGCGCCTCTGGCATCAGCTTGCGCACTTGCTGGGCACCTTGCCAGTCGATTTCCAGGATCAGGTCGTAGCCTTGGTCCAAGGTGTGCTGCAGCGCGCTGCGCGAAGTACCGTAGAAGTTGCCGAACACTTCGGCATGCTCCAGAAAGTCTCCTTGCGCGATCAGCGTCTTGAACTCCTCGTGGACGACGAAGTGATAGTTCACCCCGTGCTGCTCGCCCGGGCGCATGGCGCGGGTAGTGTGCGAGACCGAGACGCGAATCTGCTGGTCGTCTTTGGTCAGGGCGGTGACCAGGCTGGTCTTGCCGGCACCCGAGGGGGCCGAAACGATGTAGAGGGTGCCGCTGCTGTGGTTCATGGTAGGGGTGGCCTTACTCGATGTTCTGTACTTGTTCACGCATCTGTTCGATCAGTACCTTCAGGTTGACCGCCGCTTGCGTGCTGCGTGGGTCGAAGGCCTTGGAGCCAAGGGTGTTGGCCTCGCGGTTGAGCTCCTGCATCAGGAAGTCCAGGCGCCGGCCAGCGGCGCCGCCACCCTTGAGCACGCGGCGCACTTCGGTGACGTGGGTGCTGAGGCGGTCGAGCTCCTCTGCCACGTCGCTTTTCTGGGCCAGCAGTACCATCTCTTGCTCCAGGCGCTGTGGGTCCAGCTCGGCTTGCATGTCGCCGAAGCGGTCGAGAATCTTCTGCCGCTGCGCCGCCAGCATCTGCGGCACCAGGGCGCGCAGGGTCGTGACTTCGCTGGCCATGTTGTCCAGGCGTTCGTTGATCAGCCGCGCCAGTTCCTGGCCTTCGCGCTGGCGCCCGGCCTTGAGTTCGGCCAACGCTTCGTCGAACAGCGCCATGGCTTCGGCGTTCAGTGCCTGTGGGTCGCTGGTGTCGGCCACCAGCACGCCTGGCCATGACAGCACTTCCAGCGGGTTCAGGGGGGCAGGCTGCTTGATCAGGCCCGCCACTTCTTCGGCGGCGGCAACCAGTTGCTTGGCGCGCTCATGGTCCACTTTCAGCGGTTTGCCATTACTGTCTTCGTTGAGGCGCAAGGTGCATTCCACCTTGCCGCGTGACAGGCCCTGGCGCAGGCCTTCACGTACACCGCCTTCGAGGTCGCGCAGGGCCTCGGGCAGGCGCAGGTGCGGCTCCAGGTAACGGTGGTTGACCGAACGCAGCTCCCAGACCAGGGTGCCTTGGCTGCCGGCGCGCTCGACACGAGCAAAAGCGGTCATGCTGTGCACCATGGGGAGTACCTCGCGTAGATGAATGAACGGTGGGAGCCTCTCGGCTGCAAGGCGCAGGATTGTAGCGCAGTGTCGCCGTGGCGCCCAATCCGCCTATGTTACCGACGGGTGGCTACTGCGGTAGGAAAAGGCGACGGGCTGTGCCGGGCGCGACAATAGGCATGTCTTCCCCGGGCTGCGGGCTCTATAATGCTCGGCAGATTCAAAGTCCCAGTACAGGTATCCCAGATGAAACGTCCAAGTGGTCGCGTTGCCGATCAGCTCCGCTCGATCCGCATCACCCGCAACTACACCAAGCACGCCGAAGGGTCGGTACTGGTCGAGTTCGGTGACACCAAAGTCATCTGCACGGTCAGCGTTGAAAACGGTGTACCGCGCTTCCTCAAAGGCCAGGGCCAAGGCTGGCTGACCGCCGAGTATGGCATGCTGCCGCGCTCCACCGGCGAACGTAACCAGCGTGAAGCCAGCCGTGGCAAGCAGGGTGGCCGCACCCTGGAAATCCAGCGCCTGATCGGCCGTTCGCTGCGCGCCGCGCTGGACATGAGCAAGCTCGGTGACATCACCCTGTACGTCGATTGCGACGTGATCCAGGCCGATGGCGGTACCCGTACCGCGTCCATCACCGGCGCCATGGTTGCCTTGTGCGACGCTTTGGCAGTCATCAAGAAGCGCGGCGGCCTCAAGGGCGGCAACCCGCTCAAGCACATGATCGCAGCGGTATCTGTCGGCATGTACCAAGGCGAAGCGGTGCTCGACCTGGACTACCTGGAAGACTCCGCAGCCGAAACCGACCTGAATGTGGTCATGACCAGCGCTGGTGGTTTCATCGAAGTGCAGGGTACTGCCGAAGGCGCACCGTTCCAGCCGGAAGATTTCAACGCCATGCTCGCTCTGGCGCAGAAGGGCATGAACGAGATTTTCGAGCTGCAGCAGGCAGCACTGGCTGACTGAAGCCAGCCACGGAGGTGCGGGGCATGAGCGATTCGAACCTGTCGATCACCCCGCCCAATGCCGAAATCCGGCAATGGGCGATGTTCTGCCACCTCTCCGCGCTGTTGGGCCTGGTAGTGCCGCTCGGGCACCTGCTGGGCCCGCTGGTGCTATGGCACCTCAAGCGCGAGCAAGACCCTTTTATCGACGCCCAGGGCAAAGAGGCGCTGAACTTTCAAATCAGCGTGACCATTGCCGGGTTCATCTGCTTTCTGCTGATGTTCGTGTTTATCGGGCTGGTGCTGTTTGCCATGCTCACGGTGGCAGTGATGATATTGATCATCATTGCGGCGGTGCGGGCGAATGAGGGCAAGCCTTATCGCTACCCGATGATCTGGCGGCCGATCAAATAGCCACTGGGGCTGCAACGCAGCCCCAATGGCCTTTTAGATGGTCAGCGTCCAGTCATAGTCGACGATCAGCGGCGCATGCTGGGAGAAGCGTGGCTGACGCGGCAGGCGAGCGTTGCGTACGAAGCGGCGCAGGCCCGGGGTGAGAATCTGGTAGTCGAACCGGTAGCCCAGGTTGAGCATCTCGGCCTGCTCGTTGTCTGGCCACCAGCTGTACTGGTCGCCTTCACGGCTGACTTCGCGCAAGGCATCGACATACCCCATCTCGCCAGTGATTGCATCCATCCAGGCGCGTTCTGGCGCCAGGAAGCCTGGCGACTGCTGGCTGTCACGCCAGTTTTTGATGTCGAGCTTCTGCTGCGCCACGTAGAACGAGCCGCAATAGATGTATTCGCGACGCTTGCGACGCTGCTTGTCCAGGTACTTGGCGAAGTCGTCCATCAACTTGAACTTCTGGTTCAAGTCTTCGTCGCCGTTCATGCCCGAAGGCAGCAGCAGGCTGGCAATACTGACTTTGTCGAAATCTGCTTGCAGGTAACGCCCGTAGCGGTCGGCTGTCTCGAAGCCCAGGCCGGTGATGACTGCCTTGGGCTGCATGCGCGAGTAAAGGGCCACACCACCTTGGGCTGGCACCTCCGCGTCGCAGGCATAAAGGAAATAGCCATCGAGCTGGAAAGCTGGGTCGTCGAGTTCAAAGGCCGAGGCGCGGGTATCCTGAAGGCAGATGACGTCGGCATTCTGGGCTTGCAGCCAGCTGAGCAAACCACGCTCGGCCGCAGCCTGAATGCCATTTACGTTCACACTGATGATCCGCATAAATGGCCCCATAAATCTCGTGCGTGTATGATACCCGAGCTCAACCCATTTAGCTAAATCCGTGGTGTCCGGGACTATTCATGCAGCCGTATCAGCGCGACTTTATCCGTTTTGCCATCGATCGCGGGGTACTGCGTTTCGGTGAATTCACCCTGAAATCGGGGCGTACCAGCCCGTATTTCTTCAATGCCGGCCTGTTCAACACCGGTTCCGCCCTGGCTGAACTGGGCCGTTGCTACGCCGCCGCCATCGTCGACAGCAAAATCCCCTTCGATGTGCTGTTCGGCCCGGCCTACAAGGGTATCCCTTTGGCGGCGACTACCGCCGTGGCCCTTGCCGACCAGCATCAGCTCGACGTGCCATGGTGCTTCAACCGCAAGGAAGCCAAGGACCACGGCGAAGGTGGCAGCCTGGTCGGCGCGCCGCTGGCCGGTGACGTGCTGATCATCGACGACGTGATTACTGCCGGTACCGCCATTCGTGAGGTCATGCAGATCATCAACGCCCAGCAGGCCAAGGCCGCTGGTGTACTGATCGCGCTGAACCGGGAAGAGCGCGGCAATGGCGAACTGTCGGCGATCCAGGAAGTGGAACGCGACTTCGGTATCCCGGTGGTCAGCATTGTTTCGCTGACCCAGGTGCTGGAGTTTCTGGCTGACGATCCACAGTTGAAGCAGCACCTGCCGGCTGTGGAGGCCTATCGGGCGCAGTACGGGATCTGATCCTGGCCTAGGAATGAAAAAGGCGACCTTCTTCAGAGGGTCGCCTTTTTTTGTGCCGCCTGATCTGGCCCTTTCGCGGGTAAACCCGCTCCTACATGGGGATTTCCTTTGTGGGAGCGGGTTTACCCGCGAAGAGGCCAGTGCAGGCTAACCGATCAATCAGCGCGGCTTGCGGTTGGTAATCAGGGTGCCCACGCCGCTGTCGGTGAAAATCTCCAGCAGCACTGCATTCGGCACGCGGCCATCAATGATGTGCGAGCTGTTCACGCCGCCCTGCACCGCATCCAGCGCGCACTTGATCTTCGGCAGCATGCCGCCATAAATGGTGCCGTCAGCGATCAGTTCGTTGACCTGCTCGGTGGTCAGGCCTGTCAACACCTGGCCCTGCTTGTCCATCAGGCCGGCGATGTTGGTCAGCAGCATCAGCTTCTCGGCCTTCAGCGCCTCGGCAACCTTGCCCGCCACCAGGTCGGCGTTGATGTTGTACGACTCACCGTTGGCACCCACGCCGATTGGCGCGATGACCGGGATGAAGTCGCCCTTCACCAGCATGTTCAGCAGGTCGGTGTTCACGCTCACCACTTCACCGACGTGGCCGATGTCGATGATTTCCGGAGTGGTCATCTCTGGCGTCTGGCGGCTGACGGTCAGCTTGCGGGCGCGGATCAGCTCCGCGTCCTTGCCGGTCAGGCCGATGGCGCTGCCGCCGTGGCGGTTGATCAGGTTGACGATGTCCTTGTTGACCTGGCCACCCAGCACCATCTCCACCACGTCCATGGTCGCCGAGTCGGTGACGCGCATGCCGTCGATGAAGTGGCTCTCGATCGACAAGCGCTTGAGCAGGTCGCCGATCTGCGGGCCACCGCCGTGGACCACCACCGGGTTGATGCCCACAGCCTTCATCAGCACGATGTCACGGGCGAAGCCCGTCTTGAGCTCCTCGCTCTCCATCGCGTTGCCGCCGTACTTGATCACCAGGGTCTTGCCGACAAAGCGGCGGATGTAAGGCAGTGCTTCGGACAAAACCTCGGCTACATGGGAAGCGGCATCGCGATCGAGGGTCATGCAGGGCTCCTGTAAGGAACAGATAGTCGGTCAGAACGGCAGTTGCAGCTCAGGCTCTACCCGCAGCAACTGGGTGCGGAAAACATCCTTGATACGTTGCAATTCGGCGTCGCTGTCGGCCTCGAAACGCAGCACCAGCACCGGGGTGGTGTTGGAGGCGCGAACCAGGCCCCAGCCATTGGCGTAGTCGACCCGCACACCGTCAATGGTGGTCAGGTGGGCTTCGCCCCAGTCGGCGTCGCGTTGCAGTGCATCAATGATGCTGAATTTACCCTCGTCGGTCACATCAATATTGATTTCCGGCGTGGAAATATCATTCGGGAAGGCGGCAAACAGGTCTTCGGCGCTCTGCTGGGTCTTGCTGAGGATCTCCAACAGGCGCGCGGCGCTGTAGATACCGTCGTCAAAACCGTACCAACGTTCCTTGATGAAGATGTGACCGCTCATCTCGCCTGCCAGCAGCGAACCGGTCTGCTTCATCTTCTTCTTGATCAGCGAATGGCCGGTTTTCCACATCAAGGCGCTGCCACCGTGCTGTTCGATCAGCGGGGTCAGGCGGCGGGTGCATTTGACGTCGAAGATGATCTCGGCACCTGGGTTGCGCGACAGCACGTCCTGGGCAAACAGCATCAGCAGGCGGTCGGGGTAGACGATACTGCCGGTGTTGGTCACCACGCCGACGCGGTCGCCGTCACCGTCGAAGGCCAGGCCGATATCGGCACCGGTTTCCTTGACCTTGGCGATCAGGTCTTCGAGGTTCTCCGGCTTGCCCGGGTCCGGGTGGTGGTTGGGGAAGTTGCCGTCGACCTCGCAGAACAGCGGGATCACTTCGCAGCCCAGGGCTTCGATCAATTGCGGTGCAACCACGCCAGCGGCGCCGTTGCCGCAGTCCACCACCACCTTGAGCTTTTTCGCCAGCTTTACGTCGCCGACGATCTGCTGGAAGTAGCGGTCGAGGATCTCGACCTTTTCCACGCGGCCTTGGGCCAGGGTCAGGTCGTTGGTTTTCAGGCGGGTCAGCAGGGCCTGGATCTGTTCGTTGGCCAAGGTGTCACCGGCGATGACGATCTTGAAACCGTTGTAGTCCGAAGGGTTGTGGCTGCCAGTCAGCATCACACCGGACTTGCCGGCTAGCACGTTGGCTGCGTAGTACAGCGCCGGGGTAGGCACCAGGCCGACGTCGCTGACGTGGCAGCCCGCATCGACCAGGCCCTTGATCAGCTGTTCCACCAGCATCGGGCCCGACAGGCGGCCATCGCGCCCTACCGAAACCTGCGGTTCGCCCTGGGCCAGGCTTTGCGCGCCGATGGCGCGGCCGATCCAGTAGGCGGTTTCGGCGTGAAGGGTCTTGCCGACCACGCCGCGTATGTCATATGCGCGGAAAATGCTGTCGGGCAATGCGGCGGGGACCAGGTGGGCCATGTCGTTCATCTCTGGAAGCTCCATTAGTCAAAGGCTTTCTGGGCAGGCGCAAACTGAACGCTTGGACGGTGGTTTCGCCAGAGAGTTCGCCATCCTTGGCCTGAACGGTCATTTGCCGGCTCAGTGGCTGCCGGAGTGACCGAAGCCGCCAGCGCCACGCTGGCTTTCGTCGAATGCTTCGACGATGTCGAAGTGAGCCTGCACCACCGGTACCAGCACCAGCTGGGCGATGCGCTCGCCCACCGCGATGGTGAACGGCGTGTTGCCGCGGTTCCAGCACGACACCATCAGCTCGCCCTGGTAGTCCGAATCGATCAGGCCGACCAGGTTGCCCAGCACGATGCCATGCTTATGGCCCAGGCCCGAGCGCGGCAGGATGACTGCCGCCAGGCCCGGGTCGCCGATGTAGATCGACAGACCGGTAGGAATCAGAATGGTCTGGCCCGGCTCGAGGAGGGTGTCTTCCTTGAGCAGGGCGCGCAGGTCGAGGCCGGCGGAGCCGGGGGTGGCGTACGCGGGTAGCGGGAATTCGCTGCCCAGGCGTGGGTCGAGGATCTTGGCTTGAAGAGCGTGCATGTAACTTATTGAACCTGGTTAAGCCGTTCGGCGATGAAGGCGACCAGTTGCCGGGCAATCTTGCCCTTGCTGGTCTGCGCGAAGAGGGTCTGGTGCTGCTGGCGGTCGATCACGGTCAAGGCATTTTCTTCGCTGTTGAAGCCGATGCTGGGGTTAGCCACATCATTGGCGACGATCAGATCGAGGTTCTTGTCCTTGAGCTTGCGCGTGGCGTAATCGAGCAGGTGCTCGGTTTCGGCGGCAAAGCCGACGCTGAACGGGCGGTCGGCGCGGCCAGCAATGGTGGCAAGGATATCGGGATTACGCACCATCTGCAGCAGCATGCCGTCGCCGGTCGTAGGATCTTTCTTCAGTTTTTGTGTGGCAACCACTTCGGGGCGGTAGTCCGCAACCGCTGCCGAGGCAATGAACAGGTCGCACGGCATGGCCGCTTCACAGGCCGCGAGCATGTCTCGCGCGCTGACGACGTCGATGCGGCTGACCCGGTCAGGGGTTGGCAAGTGCACAGGGCCCGTGACGAGGGTCACCCGAGCCCCTGCTTCGGCGGCCGCTTCGGCCAGGGCGAAGCCCATCTTGCCGGAGCTATGATTGGTGATGTAGCGCACCGGGTCGATGTTTTCCTGGGTCGGCCCGGCGGTGATCAGCACGTGCTTGCCGGTCAGTGCCTGGCGCTTGAAGCTTTCCGCGGCGCACCAGGCCAGGTCGGTGGCTTCTAGCATGCGCCCCAGGCCGACGTCGCCACAGGCCTGGCTGCCGGATGCCGGGCCGAACACCTGAATGCCACGGCTCTTGAGCAGCTCGAGGTTGGCCTGGGTGGCCGGGTCGCGCCACATGGCCTGGTTCATCGCCGGCGCCACGGCGACGGTGGCGTCAGTGGCCAGCACCAGCGTGGTCAGCAGGTCGTCTGCCATGCCCTGGGCCATGCGTGCCATGAGGTCGGCGGTAGCTGGGGCGATCAGCACCAGGTCCGCCCACTTGGCCAGTTCGATATGGCCCATGGCAGCTTCGGCGGCCGGGTCGAGCAGGTCCATGTGTACGGGGTGGCCCGACAGCGCCTGCAGGGTCAGCGGGGTGATGAATTCGGCACCACCCCGGGTCATGACGACGCGCACCTGCGCGCCGTGCTCCAGGAGACGGCGAATCAGCTCGGCGCTTTTGTAGGCGGCAATGCCGCCACCCACGCCGAGAACGATGCGCTTGCGATACAGCCGCTGCATAGGCTTGCCTTTTTCCAGTGAGAGCGGGCGACGACGTTTGAAATGCCTGCGGCGGAACGTCGCATGTACGAGGCGAAATAGATTAACACAGGGCCGAAATGGGCCGCAGCAAAGGCAGGGGTGGAATGAACATCAGGGAGTGGCCGGCGCAAGAACGGCCTAGGGAGAAGTTGTTGCAGCGAGGGGCAGGGAGCCTGACAGATACGGAGCTGCTGGCCGTTTTTCTCGGCTCAGGCGTACGTGGGCGTAATGTCGTGGAGCTTTCGCGAGGCTTGTTGGTGAAGTTCGGCAGCTTGCGCCGGTTGCTGGAGGCCGACCGCGAGGCCTTCGTCGGCGAGCTTGGGTTGGGCCCGGTGAGGTACAGCCAGCTGCAGGCACTGCTTGAGATCGGCCGCAGGCACCTTGCAACGTCGATTGAGCGCGAGTCTGCCATGGACAGCCCGGCAGCGGTGCGACGCTACCTGAAAGCCATGCTCAGGCATGAGGCCAGCGAGGTGTTCGGGTGTCTGTTTCTCGATACCAAGCACCGGCCACTGGCATTTGAGATCCTGTTCAGGGGCACGATAGATCGGGCGAGTGTCTATCCGCGAGAGGTGGTGCGACGGGCGTTGGTGCACAACGCTGCGGCATTGATCCTGTGCCACAACCATCCTTCAGGGATCAGTGAACCGAGTCAGGACGATGTGCATTTGACCCTGTCGTTGAAGCGGGGGCTGGCGTTGATTGATGTGCGGGTGCTGGATCACATCATCATTGGTGATGGGGAGCCGTTGTCGATGGTCGAGCATGGGTGGATTGTGGCCTGAGGGACTACTGAGAGCCTTATAGGGTCAGTACGGGCCCTTTCGCGGGTAAACCCGCTCCTACAGGGGTAGCGTCAACTACCAGGCTGGCGCTGTCCTGTAGGAGCGGGTTCACCCGCGAAGAGGCCGTTACAGGCTTACTTGGTCACCGACACCTTGCTGAAATCCAGCCGTCCGAACGGGCTCACCTGGTACCCCTCGACGCCTTGGCGCAGCAAGGTCGCCGCCGTCGGGTGCGCCAGTGGCACCCACAGCGCCTGCTGCTGGATCAGTGTCTGCGCCTGTTGGTACAGCCGGCTGCGCACGCTCTGGTCGTTGGTGGTGCGCCCGGCGCTGATCAGCTGGTCGAGGCGGCTGTCGCAGAAGCGTGCGAAGTTGGTCCCTGACTCGACCGCCGCACAGGAAAACTGCGGGCTGAGGAAGTTGTCCGGGTCGCCGTTGTCGCCCGCCCAGCCCATGAACAGCAAGTCATGCTCGCCGGCCTTGGCGCGGCGTATCAGTTCGCCCCACTCGATCACGCGGATCTCCGCTTTCACGCCAATCTTCGCCAGGTCGGCTTGCAGCATCTGCGCGCCAAGGCTGGGGTTGGGGTTGAGCAGGCTACCCGAGGGCCGGGTCCAGATGGTGGTACTGAAGCCTTCGGCCAGCCCGGTCTTGGCCAGCAGGGCTTTGGCTTTCTTCAGGTCCAGCGGGTAGCCGGGCAGGTCCTTGGCGTAGCTCCAGGTGTTAGGCGGGTAGGGGCCGTTGGCAGCCACCGCAGAGTCTTCGAACACGGCCTTGAGGTAGGCCTGCCTGTCGAAGGCCAGGTTGATCGCCTGGCGCACTTCCGGCTTGTCCAGCGGCGGGTGCTGGCTGTTGATGGCGACGAAGGCAGTCATGAATGCCGGGGTGGTGGCCACCTTGAGGTTACCGTCCTTGCCCGCTTCGGCAATGTCCAACGGCTTGGGCGACAGGGCAACCTGGCACTCGCCACGCTTGAGCTTCTGCAGGCGCACGTTGGCATCGGTGGTGATGGCGAAGATCAGCGGGTCGACCGACGGCTTGCCGGCGAAGTAGTCCGGGTTGGCGCGGTAGCGCACCACGGCGTCTTTCTGGAAACGCTGGAACACGAACGGCCCGGTGCCGATCGGTTGGTTGTTGAGCTTTTCCGGTGTGCCGGCCTTGAGCAGCTTGTCGGCGTATTCGGCGGAGTAGATCGAGGCGAAGCCCATGCTCAGGGTGGCCAGGAAGGTGGCGTCCGGGTGGCTGAGGGTGAAGCGCACGGTGTTCGGCGACGGTGCCTCGATCGCCTTGATCAGGCTGCCCAGCTGCAGCGATTGGGCATGCGGGTAGCCGCCCGGCGCGGTCTTGTGCCAGGCATGGGCCGGGTAGAGCATGCGCTGGAAGCTGAACAGCACGTCGTCGGCATTCAGCTTGCGGCTTGGCTTGAAGTAGGGGGTGCTGTGAAACTTGACGTCATCGCGCAGGGTGAAGTCATACACCAGGCCGTCGGCCGATACCGTCCAGTTGGTCGCCAGGCTCGGCACCACCTTGCCTTGCGCCGCATCGAACTCCACCAGGCGGTTCATCAGCACGTCGGCGGTGGCGTTGGTAGTAGTGAGCGAATTGTACTGCACCACGTCGAAACCTTCGGGGCTGGCCTCGCTGCAAACGCTCAGCGGAGCGGCCTGGGCAACGCCGGCGGCGAACAGGGAGGTGAACAATAAGGAAAGTGCGGCGGCACGCATGGTGGCTCCTTGGCTGTCAGTGGCCCATCTGCCAGTGCAGTCTGTAAAAGGCCTACCCTAGTGCGCCCGCCGGCAAATGACCACACCCTTTTTTGCAAATCTTGCGACGAGCGGTCGACGACTGGCGGGGCCTGCCGCTATGCTGGCCCGGCGCGTTCTGGCTAGCGGTAATGTGCATCTACTGTTGTTGCAGCCAAGTCTTTCTGGTATAAAGCAGCGCTCTTTTCTAGGGGCTCGGCCTGTCGCATCAGCGGATCCGGTCGATAAGGCCTCCAGAATCACGGCGCCCAGGCGCCAAAGACTGAGAGATTAAGCGGCCAACCCATGCCGGGTTGGGCATGTGGTTTTAGAGGGCTGAGTCATGTCGAGAGTCTGTCAAGTTACTGGTAAGGGTCCAGTAACCGGGAACAACATTTCCCACGCAAACAACAAAACCCGTCGTCGTTTCCTGCCGAACCTGCAGCACCACCGTTTCTGGGTTGAATCCGAGAAGCGTTTCGTGCGTCTGCGCGTTTCCGCCAAAGGCATGCGTATCATCGACAAGCGCGGCATCGACGCCGTTCTGGTTGACATCCGTAAAGCTGGCGCCAAGGTTTAAGGGAGAGCATCATGCGTGAATTGATCCGTCTGGTTTCGAGTGCCGGTACCGGCCACTTCTACACCACCGACAAGAACAAGCGCACCACCCCGGACAAAATCGAGATCAAGAAATATGATCCGGTTGTTCGCAAGCACGTGGTGTACAAGGAAGCCAAGATCAAGTAATTGATCGGCGACCTGAAAAAAAAACCCGCATCCGAAAGGACGCGGGTTTTTTTTGGGCTGCAGCAGGGTCAGTTGAAGGCGAAACTCTGGATCATCAGGTCGGCGTCGGCCTTGATCTGGATGCGCGCTGCGTCGTAGTCGCGGGTGGACATCTCGTTGGGGCCAACCACGCGAGTGCGCCCGGTGAGGGCGCAAATGGTGCCTTTCAGCTCCGGCACGTAGCGGGTGCCGACCAGGTGAGCGAGGGTTTGCAGAACTTCTTCGTTGGTCATGCTGATTTTCCTTGTGAGGCTGAATGGCCCGAAACGGGCAGGGTCATCCTCACGCATGCCTGCAAAATCCCTGCGCTACATAATTATTTCTGCTCGAACATCACATAGATCTTGCGGCACGGCTCCAGCACCTCCCAAGTGCCTTTGAAGCCGGCGGGGATGACAAACCGATCGCCGGCACGCAGGGTTTTAGCCCCACCGTCCTGGTCGCGCAGCACCGAAACGCCCTGGACGATCTCGCAGTATTCGTGCTCCGTGTAGTTCACTGTCCACTGGCCCACCTCACCTTCCCATACGCCAGCGGCAAACTGCCCACACGGGCTGGAATAATGGTTGTAGACCGCCTGGTCCGGTTCGCCCTTGAGAATTTTCTCTGCTGCCGGGCGGTAGCGTTCGGCTTCGGTGAGGACCTGCGCGAAGTCGATGATGCTATCAATACTCATGGTTCGGCTCCTGTTGTTGTTTAATAAAATGAACATCAGTAGGCTTTTGAGCCTCTCGTGTCAAATATATTGATAGTTTACACCGGCTGGTTTAGGGTATCGCTTGCCAGTGTGCGCTTGGCGCCCGGCCAGAATTCTGACAACGCCTGTGAGTCCTCAGTGCGGCGTTGCACCTAAACAAGAGGAGGAGTTTCGTATGACCACCCTGACCCGTGCGGACTGGGAACAACGTGCCCAGCAACTGAAGATCGAAGGCCGTGCCTTCATCAACGGCGAATACACCGATGCCGCATCCGGTGAAACCTTCGAGTGCCTGAGCCCGGTCGACGGACGCTTCCTGGCCAAGGTTGCCAGCTGCGACCTGGCCGATGCCAACCGCGCTGTTGAAAACGCCCGTGCCACCTTCAACTCCGGCGTGTGGTCGCAGCTGGCCCCGGCCAAGCGCAAGGCCAAGCTGATCCGTTTCGCCGACCTGCTGCGCAAGAACGTCGAAGAGCTGGCGCTGCTGGAAACGCTGGACATGGGCAAGCCGATCGGCGACTCCTCCAGCATCGACATCCCAGGTGCGGCCCAGGCCATTCACTGGACTGCCGAAGCCATCGACAAGGTCTACGACGAAGTCGCCCCGACCCCGCACGACCAGCTTGGCCTGGTTACCCGCGAACCCGTGGGTGTGGTTGGTGCCATCGTGCCGTGGAACTTCCCGCTGCTGATGGCCTGCTGGAAGCTCGGCCCGGCGTTGGCCACCGGTAACTCGGTCGTGCTCAAGCCGTCCGAAAAATCGCCGCTGACTGCCATCCGCATCGCCCAACTGGCGATCGAAGCCGGTATCCCGGCTGGCGTGCTGAACGTGCTGCCAGGCTATGGCCACACCGTGGGCAAGGCACTGGCCCTGCACATGGACGTCGATACCCTGGTGTTCACCGGTTCGACCAAGATCGCCAAGCAGCTGATGGTTTACGCGGGCGAGTCGAACATGAAGCGCATCTGGCTGGAAGCCGGTGGCAAGAGCCCGAACATCGTCTTTGCCGACGCCCCGGACCTGCAAGCTGCCGCCGAAGCCGCCGCCAGCGCCATCGCCTTCAACCAGGGCGAAGTGTGCACTGCAGGTTCCCGACTGCTGGTCGAGCGTTCGATCAAGGACAAGTTCCTGCCGATGGTGGTAGAAGCCCTGAAAGGCTGGAAGCCAGGCAACCCGCTGGACCCGCAGACCACTGTCGGTGCCTTGGTCGATACCCAGCAGATGAACACCGTACTGTCGTACATCGAGGCTGGCCACAAGGACGGCGCCAAGCTGCTGGCCGGCGGCAAGCGCACCCTGGAAGAGACCGGCGGCACCTACGTCGAGCCGACCATCTTCGACGGCGTGACTAATGCCATGCGCATTGCCCAGGAAGAAATCTTCGGCCCGGTGCTGTCGGTGATTGCCTTCGACACCGCCGAAGAAGCCGTGGCCATTGCCAACGACACCCCGTATGGCCTGGCCGCTGGTATCTGGACTTCGGACATTTCCAAAGCCCACAAGACCGCCCGTGCCGTGCGTGCGGGCAGCGTCTGGGTCAACCAGTACGATGGTGGCGACATGACCGCGCCGTTCGGTGGCTTCAAACAGTCGGGCAACGGCCGTGACAAGTCGCTGCACGCACTGGAGAAGTACACCGAGCTGAAGGCGACCTGGATCAAGCTGTAACCCGGTAGGTCCTTTTCGCGGGCAAGCCCGCTCCTGCAGGTCTTAGTGACCGTTGCAGGAGCGGGCTTGCCCGCAAATGGGCCCCTGGAAATATTGGCTGGGAGGCTGTAATGCGTTGGGGTACCTACTTCGCCGTACTGGCATCGGTGCTCAGTGTCGGGCTGGCGCTCGGCGTGAGCATGCCGCTGGTGTCCCTGCGCCTGGAGGCCTGGGGCTACGGCAGCTTCGCCATCGGCGTGATGGCGGCAATGCCGGCGTTGGGCGTACTGGCCGGCGCCAGCCTGGCCAGCCGCCTGGCAGGGTGGGTTGGCGTACCGTCGGCGATGCGCCTGTGCCTGTGGGGCGGGGCGCTGTCGATTGGCCTGCTCGCGTTGCTGCCTAGTTACCCGTTATGGCTGCTGCTGCGGCTGATGATCGGCATGTCCCTGACCGTGGTGTTCATCCTCGGCGAAAGCTGGATCAACCAACTGGTGGTCGAACAGTGGCGTGGCCGGTTGGTGGCGCTGTATGGCAGCAGCTACGCCTTGAGCCAGTTGGCCGGGCCGTTGGTGCTGGGTTTCCTTGGCTCTGATGACGACTTTGGCTTCTGGGCGGCGACCGGCCTGCTGCTGGCCGCGCCGCTGGTTCTGCTGGGGCGTGGTGGGGCGCCGAGCACGGAAGCCTGCAGTGTCACCTTTGGCGACCTGTTCGCTTTCTGCCGACGCTTGCCGGTAATTGCCTGGGCCATTGCCCTGTTCGCCTCGTTCGAGGCGATGATCCTCACGTTGCTGCCGGTGTATTGCCTGCAGCAGGGCTTCAGTACCGAAATCGCCTTGTTCATGGTGAGTACCGTGGTGGTGGGTGATGCGGTGCTGCAGTTGCCCATCGGCGCGCTGGCCGACCATATGTCGCGACGTACCTTGTTTACTGGCTGTGCGGTGACCCTGCTGGTGTCCAGCCTGGCGATCCCGCTGCTGTTGCACACACCGGTTATCTGGCCATTGTGGGTGTTGTTCGGCGCCAGTGCCGGCGGCCTGTTCACCTTGTCGCTGGTGCTGATCGGTGAGCGCTACCGCGATGATGAGTTGGTACGGGCCAATGCCCACGTGGCTCAGCTGTGGGGTATTGGCTGTTTGCTCGGGCCGTTGTTGGCGGGGGCGGGGAGCCAGTGGATCAGCGGGCATGCGTTGCTGTTCCTGATGGCGGCCGGGGCTGCGGGGTTGGTGGTATTGACCCGGCGGCGCGGAGCCTTTGAGCCGGTTTCTGCCTGATGATTGTTGGGGGCCGCAAGGCCCCCGGAATCGCAGCTACAGCATCTTCTCCAAGCCAACCGCCTTGCTGATCCAGGCATTGAGCCGCCGCCAGACCCCACCCGGCTCAGACGTCAGCACGTGCCGGCGGCCATTGTCCTCGGTCGCCCACACCAGCTTGTTACCTATCAGTTTCACCTGATAGCTCAGCGCAGGCGCCATACCCTGCTGGGCCAGCTCGCGGGTGTATTCGGCCAGCTCCGGGCTGTCCACCAGTACCCCAACCTCGGTGTTCCACAATACTGAGCGCGGGTCGAAGTTGAACGAGCCGATGAAGGTCTTGCGCCGGTCGAACACGATCGCCTTGGTGTGCAGGCTCGAATCCGAGCTGCCACGGAAACTCAGTCGCCCCGCGCTGGGGTCGCCTGGCTGGCGGCGAAGCTCGTAAAGCTGCACCCCGTGCTCAAGCAAGGCACGACGATAGGGGGCATAGCCTCCATGCACTGCCGGCACGTCGGTGGCTTCCAGCGAGTTGGTCAGCAGCTTCACCGAAACGCCAGCGTCGGCGCGGCCGGTCAGGTACAGCAGCCCCGGTTCGCCCGGTACAAAGTAGGCCGATGCCAGGACCAACTCGCGGTGCACGTTAGCCAGGTCCGGTGCCAGTTGCTGGCTCAGCAGTAATTGCGGGTCCGGTTCGTCTTCGGCCAACACCTTGCTGGGCGCATCCCATAGCGCCTGGGCGTGAGCCCAGATCAGCTCGTTGCGCCACACATCCAGGCGCGGCTGCGACTGGTAGGCCATCAAGCGGTCGTACAGGGCCTTGCGCTGGGTCCTGGCTTTAGCCAGCGACACTTCCAGGCGCTGGCGGCTGGCCCGCAGGTCGTTGGCATCCGGGTCATGCCAGAGGAAGTCGGTGATCGGCCGGCTGAGGGCGCTGTTCCAGTACTGGTCGAAGCTGTGCCCCAACTGCTCGGCTACCGGGCCCACGCCCAGCAGGTCGATGTCGGTGAAGTTGAGGTTGGGCTCGGCATCGAAATACTCGTCGCCCAGGTTGCGCCCGCCGACGATGGCCATGCTGTTGTCCACCAGGAACAGCTTGTTGTGCATGCGCCGGTGCTGGCGCGACAAGTTGAACAGCCGGCCCACGGCGCGCGTAACGCCGGTACTGCGCCCCAGATGCAGTGGGTTGAACACTCGAATCTGGATGTTCGGGTGGGCATTAAGGGTGCCCATGACGGTGTCCAGGCCGTCGCTGGTGGTGTCGTCGAGCAGGATGCGCACGCGCACGCCACGGTCGGCAGCGCGCAGCAGTTCATGCACAAGGGCGCGGGTACTGAGGCCGTCGTGGACGATGTAGTACTGCAGGTCGATGCTCGCCTGGGCGTTGCGTATCAGTTCGGCGCGGGCGCGAAATGCCTCGTTGCTGTTGGGCAGCAGGCGAAAGCCCGAGCGGCCGCCATAGGGCGCGGCTTGGCGCAGCACCGAGCGGCCAAAGGCCGAGTCGTGGGCAGGCAACGCCTGACTGGTTTCGCGGGGCGCGCTGATGCTTGTGCAACCGGCAAGGCCGAGCAACAACACCAGCAGCAGAGGCAAGGCTCGCTGGAGTCTCAAGGGTGGACCGTCCTGTGCAGCAAGGGCTTTAGGGGTTTGACCGTGACGGGCGGCGCAAAGTTACGCGTCGGCGCTTTCGTCATCCAGTAGACGAAGGGCGGTTTCACCTACCTTACGCACGGAGGCTTCGATTTGCGGCGTTGGCCTGGCGGCGAAATTCATGCGCAGGCAGTGGCGGAACTTGCCCGAGGCCGAAAAAATGCTGCCCACGGCAACCTGCACGCCCTGCTCCAGTAAAGCGCGGTTCAGCCGAAGCGTATCGAGATGTTCGGGTAATTCCACCCACAGCATGAAGCCGCCCTGGGGCCGGCTCACCCGGGTGCCCGCCGGGAAGTAGCGGGTCACCCAGTCGCCCATCAGGTCGCGGCCACGCTGGTACTGGCTGCGCATGCGCCGCACATGGGGCTGGTAGTGGCCGCCGGCGATGAAGTCAGCGATGGCCAGCTGAGGCTGGCTGGCGGTGCTGCCGGTGCTGATGTACTTCATGTGCAGCACGCGCTCCAGGTAGCGCCCGGGCGCCACCCAGCCGATCCGCAGGCCGGGCGCGAGGGTTTTGGAAAACGAACTGCAGAGCAGCACGCGGCCATCGTCGTCGAACGACTTCAGGGTGTGTGGGCGTGGGTAGGTATAGGCCAGGTCGCCGTACACATCGTCTTCCAGAATTGCCACGTCATAGCGTTGGGCGAGGCTCAACAGGGCCTTCTTGCGTGCCTCGGGCATGATGTAGCCCAGCGGGTTGTTGCAGTTGGGGGTGATCTGGATGAGCTTGATCGGCCACTGCTCCAGGGCCAGTTCCAGCGCCTCCAGGCTGATGCCGGTGACCGGGTCCGTGGGGATTTCCAGCGCTTTCATGCCCAAGCCTTTGAGGGTTTGCATGGCGCCGTGGAAGCTGGGCGAGTCGACCGCGACGATGTCGCCTGGCTCGCAGACCGCTCGGATGCTGCATGACAGCGCCTCATGGCAGCCGGTGGTGATCACCAGGTCGGCCGGCCCCAGGCGGCAGCCGGAGTCGAGCATCAGCCGGGCCACCTGTTCGCGCAGGGCCAGGTTACCGTGGATGTTGTCGTAGTACAGGCCAGGCATGTCCTGGCGCCGGCTCAACTGGGCAAGGCTGCGCAGCAGCGGCTTCAGGGTGGGGCTGTCGATGTCGGGCATGCCGCGGCCGAGTTGCACCACATCCTGGCGCGGCGTACTGCGCACCAGCTCCAGCACCTGTTCCCACTGCGAGATGTCCACCGGGCGCTGGGCCGGGCGGCTGACTGCGGGCAGTGCCGGCAACTGGCGTTGGTCGCTGACGAAGTAGCCGGACTTGGGCCGCGGCGAGACCATGCCGCTGTCTTCGAGCATGCGGTAGGCCTGCTGCACGGTGCTCAGGCTGACCCCGTGCTCCTCACTCAGTGCGCGCACGGACGGCAGGCGCTGGCCGGGGCGATAGAGCCCCTGCTCGATGCGGGCGCCGAGTATTTCGGCGAGATTCAGGTAGAGGGTCACGGCATACTCCTGCGCTGCATTGGCATAGCGACCGGTACAGTTGGCCCGAAAATACAGCATTCAGTCGGCCAGCGGCCAATTCTGTATGGGAATAATAAGGCTGTATTGGATCTGTATTGTCGAGGGTGCCGACGCGCATGCTTTCTCCACGGTAACCACTGAACGGGAGGATGCGGTGATGGGTGGCATGAGCGATGTGCGCTTGCAACTGTTGGCCAAGGAACTGGAAGCCGGGCAGCAGGCCAAGGTGTTCAACGCGCCAGAGGGTTTGGGGCGTTGGGGGCTGATGCTGCATCGCTGGCATACCCGCAGGGCGTTGCTGCAGCTGACCGATGACGAGTTGCGCGATGTCGGGCTGAGCTGGGAGCAGGCCCGGATAGAAGGGCGGAAACCCTTCTGGAAGGACTGACACGGTTAACTTGGTTTTGCTCATGTGAAACGCCCTGAGGTTGGATTTTTATCCAACGTCAGGGCGCAGTTCAGGGGCCGCACAGCACTCAAGTCAGCTCTTTGAGGCGATGCCACAGCATCCCCAGCGCCAGCAGTGGCGAGCGCAGGTGCTTGCCGCCAGGGAAGGTGATGTGCGGCACTTTGTTGAAAAGGTCGAAGCGCCCGCTTTCCTGGCCACTGATGGCTTCACCCAGCAGGCGCGCGGCCAGGTGGGTGGCGTTGAGCCCATGGCCCGAGTAGGCCTGGGCGTAATACACGTTCGGCTGGCTGGCCAGGCGGCCAACCTGCGGCAGGCGATTGGCACCAATGCCGATCATGCCGCCCCACTGGTAGTCGATGCGCACGTCGGCAAGCTGCGGGAACACCTTGAGCATCTTCGGCCGCATATAGGCGGCGATGTCCTTCGGGTCGCGGCCTGAATAGTGGCAGGCACCGCCAAACAGCAGGCGGTGGTCTGCGGACAGGCGGTAGTAGTCCAGCGCCACGCGCTGGTCACACACCGCCATATTCTGCGGCAGCAATGTGCGTGCGCGTTCTTCGCCCAGCGGCTCGGTGGCGATGATGTAGCTGCCGGCCGGCAGCACCTTGCCGCCCAGCTCGCGATTGAGGTCGTTGTGGTAGGCGTTGCAGCACAGTACCAGGGTCTTGGCGCGTACCCGGCCTTGGGCAGTATGCACCTGCACTTCAGTGCCGTAGTCGATGCGGGTGACTTCGGATTGCTCGAACAACTTCACGCCCAGGCGGGCGGCTGCGGCGGCTTCACCCAGTGCCAGATTGAGCGGATGCAGATGCCCGGAGCCCATGTCGACCAACCCGCCCACGTAGCAATCGGCACCGACCACGCTGTGGATATCGTCCTTGCCGACCAGCCGCAGCTCATGTGCATAGCCCAGGCTGCGCAGTTCCTCGGCGTCTTGGGCAAAGCCCAGCAGCTCGGCGGGTTTGTTGGCCAGGTCGCAGTAGCCCCAGGCCAGGTCGCAGGCGATGGCATGCTTTTCTACCCGCTCGCGCACGATCTGTACGGCCTCCAGGCCCATCAGTTTCATGGTGCGCACGCCTTCTTCTCCGATGACCGGGAGGAACTGCTCCAGACCATGACCGACCCCTCGGATCAGTTGCCCGCCATTGCGCCCACTGGCGCCCCAGCCAAGTTTGCGCGCTTCCAGCAGGATGACCGAGAAACCACGCTCTGCCAGCTCAATGGCGGTGTTCAGGCCCGAGTAGCCGCCGCCGATGATGCACACGTCGGCGTTGTGTTCGCCTTGCAGGAAGGCGTGGTCGGGGTGTGGCGCGCTGCTGGCGGCGTAATAGGAGGCGGCGTGCTGCGCGCTGTGGATCATTGGGGCGGCCCTGAAAAATGGAGGGGGGACGAGGATAAGCTGTGCCATCGCGGCCGGGCAACCAGCGAGGGCTTCATGCTCGTTCGCGGGTGAACCCGCGAATAAGCCTATAATCCAATCACTTTGTCAGCTTGTATCCCGTCATGTCCTGTAACCGCCACAAGATCCACTTCCTGCGCGAACTCATCCCCTCTTTCGAGTGCGAGCCCGGCTGCCACGACTGCTGCGGCCCGGTCACCACCTCGGCGGAGGAAATGGCCCGCCTGCCGCGCAAGTCCCAGGCCGAGCAGGACGCTGCTCTGGAGCGTCTGGACTGCGTGCACCTGGGCCCCAACGGCTGCACGGTGTATGAAGAGCGGCCGATGATCTGCCGGCTGTTCGGTACCACCCCGCGCATGGCCTGCCCGCGGGGTCGTGGCCCTGAACCGATGATCGACCCCGCCGCTGAACAGTTGGTCCACCAGTTCATTGCCACCACCCGCCAGGTGCTGGTCTAGCCTCAGTCCGGGATCGGCAGGCAGAGGCTCTCCTTCACCTCTTCCATCACGATGTAGCTCTTCGATTCGCGCACGTGCGGCAGTTTCAGCAGGATGTCGCCGAGCAGCTTGCGGTACGAGGCCATTTCCGAAATACGCGCTTTCACCAGGTAGTCGAAGTCGCCCGACACCAGGTGGCATTCCAGCACGTGGGGCAGCTTCAAAACCGCGCGGCGGAACTCCTCGAAGGTATCGCCCGACTTGTAGTCCAGGCTGATTTCCACGAACACCAGCAGGCTGCCCTTGAGGTGCTGCGGGTTCAGGCGGGCGTTGTAGCCCATGATGATGCCCTCGCGCTCCAGGCGGCGAACCCGCTCGGTGCAAGGGGTGGTGGACAGCCCAACTTTCTCGCCCAGTTCGGTGAAGGAAATACGCCCGTCATTCTGCAGGATACGCAGGATGTTGCGGTCGATCTTGTCCAGTTCACGCTTGGTCTGGTGCTGGGTTCTCATAGGGGATGCCCCTCCGTGAAAGGCGATTTTGCCGAGAATTCTCGCCAATAATAGGCTTTTATATAGTGAATTGCACTGGTCTCAAATTCCTATACTGCGCCCATTCATGCCATTTCAATAAAAGTGTGCGGCGCGCCGCGTGTGAGGGATAAAACGATGCGAGTTCTGGTACTTGGTAGCGGTGTAATCGGAACCGCCAGTGCCTACTACCTGGCCCGGCAAGGTTTCGAAGTGACGGTGGTCGACCGCCAGCCGGCGGTGGCCATGGAAACCAGCTTTGCCAACGCCGGCCAGATCTCGCCCGGCTATGCCTCGCCCTGGGCTGCCCCTGGTGTACCGCTCAAAGCCATCAAATGGCTGCTGGAGCGTCACGCCCCCCTGGCCATCAAGCTCACGGGCGATGTCGACCAGTACCTGTGGATGGCACAGATGCTGCGCAACTGCACCGCCAGCCGCTACGCGGTGAACAAGGAGCGTATGGTGCGCCTGTCCGAGTACAGCCGTGACTGCCTCGACGAGCTGCGCGCCGAAACCGGCATCAACTACGAAAACCGCAGCCTGGGTACCACCCAGCTGTTCCGCACCCAGGCCCAGGTCGATGCTGCGGCCAAGGACATTGCTGTGCTCGAACAGTCCGGTGTGCCCTACGAGCTGCTCGACCGCGACGGCATTGCCCGCGTCGAACCCGCCCTGGCCGGCGTGAAAGATATCCTGGCCGGCGCCCTGCGCCTGCCGAACGACCAGACTGGCGACTGCCAGCTGTTTACCACCAAGCTCGCCGACATGGCGTTGAAGCTGGGCGTGGAGTTCCGCTTCGGCCAGGACATCCAGCGCCTGGACTTCGCCGGTGACCGCATCAATGGCGTGTGGATCGACGGCAAGCTGGAGACGGCAGACCGCTACGTGCTGGCGCTGGGCAGCTACTCGCCACAGATGCTCAAGCCGTTGGGCATCAAGGCTCCGGTGTACCCGCTGAAAGGTTATTCGCTGACCGTGCCGATCACCAACGCCGACATGGCTCCGACCTCGACCATTCTCGACGAGACCTACAAGGTTGCGATCACCCGTTTCGATAACCGCATCCGCGTTGGCGGGATGGCTGAAATCGCCGGCTTTGACCTGTCGCTGAACCCGCGCCGGCGCGAAACACTGGAGATGATCGTCAACGACCTTTATCCTCGCGGCGGTGACTTGAGCCAGGCCAGCTTCTGGACCGGCCTGCGCCCGGCGACCCCGGACGGCACGCCGATCGTGGGTGCCACGGCGTTCCGCAACCTGTTCCTGAACACCGGTCACGGTACCTTGGGCTGGACCATGGCGTGCGGTTCCGGTCGCTTGCTGGCCGACCTGATTGCGCGCAAGAAGCCGCAGATCAGTGCCGAAGGCCTGGATATCTCCCGGTATGGCAACAGCCGGGAAGTGGCTAAGCACGGGCAAAGCGCGCCGGCTCACCAGCAGTAATAGCCTGTGCCGGCCCATTGGCGGGCTTGCCCGCTCCCGCAGGAACACCACCGCTTTTGAAAGCTGTGCACGACCTGTGGGAGCGGGCAAGCCCGCGAAGAATCCACCACCGATTTCAACCCGAACCACCATAAGGCAGCCGCCATGCGTCCCGCCCGCGCCCTGATCGACCTCCAGGCCCTGCGCCACAACTACCGTCTGGCCCGTGAACTGACCGGTGCCAAAGCCCTCGCCGTGATCAAGGCCGACGCCTATGGCCACGGCGCCGTGCGCTGCGCCCTGGCCTTGGAGGCCGAGGCCGACGGCTTTGCGGTGGCCTGCATCGAGGAGGCACTGGAACTGCGCGCCGCCGGTATCAATGCCCCGGTGCTGCTGCTGGAAGGTTTTTTCGAAGCCAGCGAACTGGCACTGATCGCCGAGCACGACCTGTGGTGCGTGGTGCACTCGCTGTGGCAGCTGGAAGCCATCGAGAAAACCCCGCTGCACAAACCGCTCACCGTCTGGCTGAAGCTGGACAGTGGCATGCACCGCGTTGGCCTGCACCCCAAGGACTACCACGATGCCTACCAGCGACTGCTGGCCAGTGGCAAGGTTTCGCGCATCGTGTTGATGAGCCACTTCGCTCGCGCCGACGAACTGGACGCTGACGCTACCGCCCAGCAAATTGCCGTGTTCGAAGCTGCCCGACAGGGCCTGGCCGCCGAATGCAGCCTGCGTAACTCACCCGGCGTGCTGGGCTGGCCGCAAGCGCCCAGCGACTGGGTACGCCCAGGCCTGATGCTGTACGGCGCCACGCCGTTCGAAGTGGCGCAGGCCGAGGCCGCACGCCTGCAACCGGTGATGACCCTGCAATCGCGGGTGATCAGCGTGCGCGAGCTGCCTGCCGGCGAGCCGGTGGGCTATGGTGCCAAGTTCGTCAGCCCTCGGCCGACCCGCGTGGGTGTGGTCGCCATGGGCTATGCCGATGGCTACCCGCGCCAGGCGCCCAACGGCACCCCAGTGCTGGTCGCCGGCAAGCGTACCCACCTGATCGGCCGGGTGTCGATGGACATGCTCAGCATCGACCTCACCGACGTACCGCAAGCCACTGTCGGCAGCCCGGTCGAACTCTGGGGCAAGCAGGTGCTGGCCAGTGAAGTGGCCGCGCAGGCGGGCACCATTCCGTACCAGATCTTCTGCAACCTGAAGCGAGTACCACGGGACTACGTCGGCGAATGAGACGCTGAAGCGGACAGGTTGGGGGCGGTGTGTTGTAAATACTGAACGGCATTGCCATGATATCGTTCACATCCACCCCCCTTTCACCGTTTCAGGAGGCTCCAGCTTTGGACGTCGGCGAACGACTGCAAGCCATCCGCAAGCTCAAGGGCCTGTCGCAGCGCGAACTCGCCAAGCGTGCTGGCGTGACCAACAGCACCATCTCGATGATCGAGAAGAACAGCGTAAGCCCCTCTATCAGCTCGCTGCGCAAAGTGCTGAGCGGCATTCCCATGTCCATGGTCGAATTCTTTTCGGTCGAGCTGGAGCCGCAAAGCCCCACTCAGATCGTCTACAAGGCCCACGAGCTGATCGATATCTCGGACGGTGCGGTGACCATGAAGCTGGTGGGCAAGTCGCACCCCAACCGTGCCATCGCTTTTCTGACCGAGGTGTACCCGCCAGGTGCGGACACCGGTGCCGAGATGCTGACCCACGACGGCGAGGAGACCGGTATCCTGCTTGAAGGCCGCCTGGAACTGGTGGTCGGCAACGAGATTTTCGTTCTCGAAGAAGGCGACAGCTACTACTTCGAAAGCACCCGCCCGCACCGCTTCCGCAACCCATTCGACCAGCCGGCGCGGCTGATCAGTGCTGCGACGCCTTCAAACTTTTGATCCAGCGCAGTGCATTGATTCGGCAATACCCCTTTCCTGTGTGGGGTCGTTTCACGGCCTCTGGGTTCCCGCTATACTTTTCAACGCTCGCCGATCCGTGGCCGCGAGCGTGATTAGCCACCATGAGGGTGTTCGCGTGAATCAAATCAAGAAGATGCTGGCCGTACCAGCAGCCGTATTCGCCCTCTGGGCAATGAGCGCAACCGCTGCGACCAATGACGACATTGCCAAGCGGCTGGAGCCGGTTGGCCAGGTGTGCGTCCAGGGCCAGGAGTGCAAAGGCATGGAAGTGGCCGCTGCAGCGGGTGGCGGGGGAGCCAAGACGCCGGATGAAATCATCGCCAAGCACTGCAATGCCTGCCATGGCAGCGGCTTGCTCGGCGCGCCTAAAATTGGTGACACCGCCGCGTGGAAAGAACGCGCCGACCACCAGGGCGGCCTGGATGGCATCCTGGCCAAGGCCATTACAGGCATCAACGCCATGCCGCCAAAGGGCACCTGTGCAGACTGCTCGGATGAAGACCTGAAAGGGGCGATCAAGAAAATGTCCGGGTTGTGATTTACAGCTGAATTGCATGAGGCCCGCCGTTGATGGCGGGCTTTGTTTTTGTGATGCCTGCGCTGGCCCTTTCGCGGGCTTGCCCGCGAAAGGTCCAGCACAGGCAACCAACCCGCTAGAGCCATGTCCATGGATGTCTCCAGAAGCCCCGATCGGGCTGAGCCTGATTCCATGAGAACTAGCATTTTTACCAGTTCTAATTTTCAGGGTTCTGAAGAACACTGACGCTTCTGATTGCAGTGGTGGCTAACAATGGATCTGGGCGATAACTGTCCCGAGCAACATGCAGCCGGTCGAACACAGCCGCAAAAGCTGATCCCCGGCAGCGCCCTTCGGCATCTGGCCTATTCGCCTTATGGCTATCTCTCGATTTTCCAGGCCGTGCTCGGCTTTAATGGTGGCCGACAGGACCCTGTTACCGGCTGTTATCTACTGGGTAACGGTCGTCGAGCATTCAACCCATCATTGATGCGCTTCATTAGCCCCGACAGCATGAGCCCGTTCGCAGCGGGTGGTCTGAACTCATATGCCTACTGTCTAGGGGATCCGGTAAACCGGGAAGATCCGAGTGGTTATTTCTCTTTATTCAAACCTATCTCGCGATTGTTCAGGTATTTTTTTCCAAAGAAAAAGCCTACGACGTCTGGTACGTTGCAACGGGCGATTGTTGTTGAAACCGAAGTAATTACCAAGACCTACAGTGATATACCTTCCGATACAAAGATCAAAGTGGTCAAATCGCTGAAAAGTGTGCCGGATGGCTATGTATTGAGGATGGTGCATGGCACTCAGAAAAAGCATGTTCAATCATTGTTGAGCGGGCTCGATCCTGGTTATGCAAAGAATGGATCCTACGGCGCGCACGTTTATGGCACAACGAATATTGATGCGGCCAGCAACTACACAGGCCAGGACGGATCTATAGTAGGGTTTTACGTCCATGAGTCTGAATCCTGGGTCCGCGGTAAGGACTATTGGTATGTTCATAAAAATGCGATAGCGATCGATAAGAGCGCGTATCACAAGGTTCATGTGAGCGAAGAAGTGGTATTTCCATTTTTAATTAGTAAGACGCTTAAAGTAAGGTGGGGTTGACCAGCGTTTGCCCTAGGCAACCAACCCGCTTGAGCTCATGTCCAACCCCTGAACCCACGGATGTTTCAGGAGGCTCTGATGCACCTCTGCGCCATCGACCAGGCTGTCGAGCAGGTTTTGTCCCGGCTGCCAACCCATATCCACATGGGGCTGCCTTTGGGCCTGGGCAAACCCAATGCCTTCGTCAACGCGCTTTACGCCCGCGTACGCGAGCTGCCCGAACGGCGCCTGACCATCTATACCGCACTTTCCCTCGGCCGCCCGCCACTGGGCGATGGCCTGCAGCGGCGCTTTCTCGAACCCTTCGTCGAGCGTGTCTTCGCTGACTACGAAGAGCTCAGTTACCTTGCAGACCTGCGCAACGACACGTTGCCACCCAATATTCGGGTCGAACAGTTCTTCATGCAGCCCGGCAGCCTGCTGCACAGCGAATCGGCGCAGCAGGACTACGTCAGCAGCAATTACAGCCATGCCGCACGGGATATCAACGCCAAAGGCCTGAACCTGATCGCCCAGTTGGTGGCCGCCACCCCTGAAAAGCCCGTGCACCTGAGCCTGGCCTGCAACCCAGACATCACCCTCGACCTGCTGCCGATGATCGCCAAGCGCCGCGCTGCAGGCGAAACCATCCTCATGCTGGGCCAGGTGCATGCCGAACTGCCCTACATGCCAGGCGATGCCGAGCTGCCCATCGATGCCTTCGACCTGCTGCTCGATGAAGTCGAGCAACGTCGGCTGTTTTCCACACCAAACATGCCGGTCGGCATTCAGGACCACTGCATCGGCCTGCACGCCAGCAGCCTGGTACGCGATGGCGGTACGCTGCAGATCGGCATTGGTGCCATGGGCGATGCAGTTGCGGCGGCATTGCTGGCACGTCAGGGCGACAACGCCGGTTACCGAGCGGTGCTCAAGGCGCTGGATGTCGGACCGTGGCAGGCGTTGATCGAGCGAGAAGGGGGCCTGGACACCCTTACCCACGGCTTGTACGGCTGCAGCGAGATGTTCGTCAACGGCCTGCTCGTGCTGGCCGAAGCAGGGCTGCTACGACGCCCGGCGGACGAGCAGGGCGCAATACTGCATGGCGGCTTTTTCCTCGGCCCGCAAGCGTTCTACCAGCGCTTGCGCGAGATGCCGCTGGAGCAGCGCGCGCAGTTTGCCATGACCCGTATCAGCTTCATCAACGAGCTCTATGGGCAGGAGGCACTCAAGCGTCGACAACGTCGTGATGCGCGCTTCATCAACACCGCGTTCGGCATGACCCTGCTCGGCGCCGGGGTGGCCGACCAGCTTGAAGACGGCCGCGTGCTCAGTGGCGTGGGCGGGCAGTACAACTTCGTTGCCCAGGGCCATGCGCTGGAGGGCGGGCGTTCGATCCTGCTATTGCGCAGTTGGCGCGAGGCAGGCGGAGAGGTGACCTCGAACCTGTTCTGGACCTATGGCCACTGCACCATTCCCCGGCACCTGCGCGATATCGTGGTGACCGAGTACGGCATTGCGGACTTGCGTGGGCAGACTGACAGCGAAGTGATTGCGCGGTTGTTGGCGGTGAGCGATTCGCGGTTCCAGCCGGGCCTGATCAAGCAGGCCAAAGACGCTGGCAAGCTTGCCGACGACTTTCAGCTGGAGGCGCGCTTTACCGACAATACCCCGCAACGCCTGGAGGCGATCAGGGCACAGCATGCGCGGCTGTTCCCGGAGTATCCGATGGGCACGGACTTTACGGCCGAGGAGCGGGATCTGTTGCGGGCGCTGAACTGGTTGAAGAGCAAGTTCAAGCTGAGCGAGGTGCTGGAGCTGGGCAAGGCAGCGTTGGATGCACCGGGGCCGGAAGGGTATGAGCGGCATCTGGCGCGGATGGGGCTGGAGGTTCCGCAAGGGTTGAAAGAGGAGCTTTATCAGCGGCTACTGCTGGCAGGGTTACAGGCGACAGGATAATCGTTTGCGCACACTGGCCCCATGTAGGAGCGGGTTTACCCGCGAATGCGATATTGAATCTGCCATCGCATTCGCAGGTAAACCCGCTCCTACACCGGGACGGTGAGGCCTTATTCGATGAAGCTGACCACACCACCTTCCAGCGACTTCACCCGGGCCAGCGATTCAACGCGGTAGCCCTGGCTGTCCAGTTCGGCACGGCCGCCCTGGAACGACTTCTCGATCACGATACCCAGGCCCGCCACGGTGGCACCTGCCTGCTTGATGATCGAGATCAACGCCTGCGAGGCTTTGCCGTTGGCCAGGAAGTCATCGATCACCAGCACGCGGTCGCTGCTGTTGAGGTGACGCGGCGAAATGGCCACGGTGTTCTCGGTCTGCTTGGTGAAGGAATACACCGAGGCGGTCAGCAGGTTTTCGGTCAGGGTCAGCGACTGGTGCTTGCGAGCGAAGATGACCGGCACACCCAGTTTCAGACCGGTCATCACCGCCGGGGCAATGCCCGAGGCTTCGATGGTGACGATCTTGGTCACGCCGGCATCGGCGAACAGGCGGGCAAACTCGTCACCGATCAGCTGCATCAGCGCCGGATCGATCTGGTGGTTGAGAAACGCGTCGACTTTGAGAACCTGATCGGAAAGCACGATGCCTTCTTCGCGAATCTTCTGATGCAGTGCTTCCACTGTGATTTCCTCGATGTAACAAAGGTTGCCGCTGGAGGCGGCAAAGTTAAAGAGTAATGGTTGATCAGCGTTTGAGCATTGCCCGGATATCGGCCAGGGCGTTGTTGCCGCGAGCGGCCTTCACCTCGACCGGCGCATCGTCCAGGCCCTCCCAGGCCAGGTCGTCCGGTGGCAGTTCGTCGAGGAACCGGCTGGGCGTGCAGTCGATGATTTCACCGTACTGCTTGCGCTTGGCGGCGAAGGTGAAGGCCAGGGTCTGGCGCGCGCGGGTGATACCCACGTAGGCCAGACGGCGTTCCTCTTCGATGGTGTCGGCCTCGATGCTGGAGCGGTGCGGGAGGATTTCCTCTTCCATGCCCATGATGAACACGTAGGGGAATTCCAGGCCCTTGGAGGCATGCAGGGTCATCATCTGCACGCCCTCGGCGTTCTCTTCCTCTTCCTGCTGGCGCTCGAGCATGTCGCGCAGCACCAGCTTGCCGATGGCGTCCTCGATGGTCATGTCACCCTCTTCGTCCTTCTCGAGGGTGTTCTTCAGCGCTTCGACCAGGAACCAGACGTTGCTGATGCGGAACTCGGCAGCTTTGTCGCTGGCAGTCTGCTGGCGGATCCAGTTTTCGTAGTCGATGTCGCGGATCATCTCGTGCAGCGCGGCAATCGGGTCTTCCAGGGCAACCTTGTGGCGCACCCCGTCCAGCCAGTGCTTGAAGCGCTGCAAACGCTCGGTGTAGCGCGCGTCCAGGTGCTCGCCCAGGCCCAGCTCTTCGCTGGCGGCGTACATCGAAATGCCGCGCTCGGTGGCGTAGTTGCCGAGCTTTTCCAGGGTGGTGGAGCCGATCTCGCGGCGCGGCACGTTGATTACCCGCAGGTAGGCGTTGTCATCGTCCGGGTTCACCAGCAGGCGCAGGTAGGCCATCAGGTCCTTGACCTCCTGGCGGCCGAAGAAGCTGTTACCGCCCGACAGGCGATACGGCACCTGGTGGTGCTGCAGCTTCAGTTCGATCAGCTTGGCCTGGTAGTTGCCGCGGTAAAGGATGGCAAAGTCGCTGTACGGGCGGTTGGTGCGCAGGTGCAAGGTGAGGATTTCCATGGCCACGCGTTCGGCCTCGGCTTCCTCGTTCTTGCAGCGGATCACGCGGATCTCGTCGCCCACGCCCATTTCGCTCCACAGCTGCTTTTCGAACGCATGCGGATTGTTGGCGATCAACACGTTGGCGCAGCGCAGGATGCGGCTGGTGGAGCGGTAGTTCTGTTCGAGCATGACGATCTTCAGGGAGGGGTAGTCCTCCTTGAGCAGCATCAGGTTCTCGGGGCGCGCACCACGCCAGGCGTAGATCGACTGGTCGTCGTCGCCCACCACGGTGAACTGGTTGCGCATGCCGATCAGCATTTTTACCAGCAGGTACTGGCTGGCGTTGGTGTCCTGGTATTCGTCCACCAGCAGGTAACGCACGCGGTTCTGCCAGCGCTCCAGCACCTCGGGGTGCTCCTGGAACAGCTTGACCGGCTGCAGGATCAGGTCGTCGAAGTCCACCGCGTTGAACGCCTTGAGCGTGCGCTGATAGTGGGTGTAGACGATGGCGGCGGTCTGCTCGCGCGGGTTGCGCGCCTTTTCCAGGGCTTCTGGCGGCAGGACCAGGTCGTTCTTCCAGGCACCGATCATGTTCTTGATCTCGTCGATGCCGTCGTCGCCGGAGTATTCCTTCTGCATGATGTCCGACAGCAACGCCTTGATGTCGGACTCGTCGAAGATCGAGAAACCCGGCTTGTAGCCCAGGCGCTCGTGTTCCTTGCGGATGATGTTCAGGCCCAGGTTGTGGAACGTACACACGGTCAGGCCACGGCCTTCCCCCGGGCGCAGCAAGGTGGCGACCCGCTCCTTCATCTCGCGCGCAGCCTTGTTGGTGAAGGTCATCGCCACGATGTACTGGGCGCGGATGCCGCAGTTCTGGATGAGGTGGGCAATCTTGCGCGTGATCACGCTGGTCTTGCCCGAACCTGCACCGGCGAGCACCAAAAGAGGGCCGCCGACATAGTCACGGGCTTCCTGCTGCCGGGGATTGAGTCGGGACATGCTAGAAACCGGGGGTCGCCAGAAAATAGCCGCGCATTCTAACAGGCATGGGGCCGTTGTGGCGCGACCGTCTGACGTTTGAGTCAGACTTTTGTCCGCCTAATTATTAGTGTCACTAATGCTAGTAGCTGAAAAAATCATATTTGCCGGTTTGACTCGTTTCGCGCAGGATGCACGACAAAATACGTCGGAATGCTACGCTCGAAAAAACCATGTATAAAAGTGAAAATCATTTTCATTGAATGCAGTAGCATCCCCTCCAGATCTCGTTGCACCGTCAAGCCCTAAGGAGCCCGCTTGTCCACGCCTGTCGAACCTTTGCGTTTGCTGCTGTTGGCCGATGAGCCGGAATGGGCTGCCTCGTTGCACGCGTGCATGCCCGCACTGGGGGGCAGCGCCGTGTTACTGACTGCGCCAAACTGGGAGGCGGTCGACAGCCTGTTCAGCCATGATCGCCAGGCCGTCGTGCTGGCAACACCCGCCTTGCAGCCCGCCCCCGGGCGTTGCGAGCTGCCGACTATTCTGCTGCTTGAACACGAGCCTGAGGCAGCGCCCAGCGCTGTCAGTGACTGGCTGGTGCGCGACCAGCTCAACGCCGATACCCTGCGCCGCTCACTGCGCCATGTGCGAGAGCGAGGGGTGCTGGTCGCCACCTTGCAGCGCCTTGCCGAGCAGGACCCGCTGACCGGCATCGCCAACCGCCAGGGCTTCCAGGCTTTGCTTAATGCACGCCTGGCCGAAAACGAAGGCCGTGGTGTCGCGCTTGGCCACCTGGACCTGGACAACTTCCGCCACGTCAACGACGCCCTGGGCCACCAGAGCGGTGACCGGTTGATCCTGCAGGTGGTGGCACGGCTGAAGCATCAGCTGGAGGCGGGCGACCAGCTGGCACGTCTGGGTAGCGACGAGTTCGCCCTGCTGATCGACACCCGTCGCGATGCCAACCGCGCCGAATGGATTGCCGAACGCATCGTCGAGGCCTTGGCAGAGCCCTACTGGATCGACGGCGAAAGCCTGCTGCTGGGCTGCAGCCTGGGCATTGCACATGCTCGCGCGCAGAGCGGCGCCGATCCGCTGATGTGGCACGCGCACATCGCCATGCGTCAGGCCAAGGGCAGCCAGGGCTGCACCTTCCATGTGTTCAACGAACGCATCAACCGCAACGCCCGCAGCCTTGCCGACCTGGAAAGCGAGTTGCGCCGCGCCCTGCGCCGCGACGAACTGGAGCTGCACTATCAGCCCCGCCTGAACCTGGCTGACGGGCGCATTGTTGGCCTGGAGGCGCTGGTGCGCTGGCGCCATGCCGAGCGCGGGCTGCTGCCACCCAGTGAGTTCGTGCCACTGGCCGAGCAGAGCGGCCTGATCGTGCCCTTGGGTTATTGGGTTATTTCCCGTGCCCTGCGTGACATGCAGGCATTGTGCGAGCGCGGCCTGGAACCGCTGCACATGGCGGTCAACCTGAGTTTTCGCCAATTCCAGGATAGCCAGCTACTGGCCACGTTGAGTCGCCTGATCCTCGAGCACGGTGTGGATGCCCGCTGGCTTGAGTTCGAGCTGACCGAGACGGCGGTGATGCGCCGCAACGAGGTGGTGCGCCAGACCATGGACGCGCTGGGCCGCCTGGGCGTGCGCTTCTCGCTCGATGATTTCGGCACCGGGTTTTCTTCGTTCGTGCACCTCAACAGCCTGCCGATCACCTTGCTCAAGGTGGACCGCAGCTTTGTTGCGGAAATGGAAATGCGTGAAGAGAACCGCAAGCTGGTACACGCCATGATCAACCTGGCGCACAACCTCAACCTCGAGGTGGTGGCCGAGGGTGTGGAGAGTGAAGAGCAACTGGCGTTGCTGCGCGGGTTTGGCTGCGACCAGGTGCAGGGTTTTCTGGTCAGCAAACCGCTACCGATAGGGGAATTGATGGCGTATTTGCTGCAGGCGCCCGGACGCCAGTTGGAGGCTGTCCTGTAGGAGCGGGTTTACCCGCGAATGGGCCGGGCCTGCTGGCCAATCTCCACCAGACGTTCACTGTTGCCGCCACCACCGTATTCGCGGGCAAGCCCGCTCCTACACACTGATCTGCGGTGGACACACACACCGGGGTTGGACACAGGCCGTTGTAGGAGCGGGTTTACCCGCGAAGAGGCCCCCACGTCAGGCCGAAGCCGTCGCCTTCCCGGCAGCCCAAGCCTTCCCCAACAACCGCTTCATCCGCCACTCAAAGCCAAAGGTCAGCGCCACCGCCGCACATGCCAGCCCCAGCGCCAGCCCCCACCAGATCCCTACTGCACCACCACCCAGGGTAAAGGTGAACAGCCAGGCACTCGGCGCCCCCACCAGCCAGTAGCACACCAGCCCGATCAGGAAGGTGGTCTTGGCATCTTTCAGGCCACGGATCGAGCCCATGGCAATCGTCTGCATGCCGTCGAACAGTTCGAACCACGCCGCCACCATCAACAACTGCACGGCCACCTGGAAGATCGCGGCAAAGGCCGGGTCATTACGGTCGATGAACAGCCCTACCAGTGCTTCGGGCAGCAGCAGGAACAGCGCGGCGAAGGCAAACATGATCATGGCCCCGAACCCGATGCCCACCCGCCCGGCGCTGCGCGCCGCCAGCAGGTTGCCAGCGCCGTAGTACAGGCCGACGCGCATGGTCACCGCATAGGACAAGCCCGTCGGCACCATGAATGCCGTGGACACGATCTGCAGGGCAATCTGGTGCGCCGCCAACTCGGTGCTACCCAGCACGCCCATGCACAGCGCGGCGAAGGCGAACAGGCCCACTTCCACCATGTAGGTACCGCCAATCGGCAGGCCCAGCCGCCACAGCTCGCGCAGGGCCGCCAGTGATGGGCGTGACAGGCCCTTGCGCAGCGGGTAGGCGGCATAGGCCGAATGCCAGCGGATATACAACGCCAAGGCAGCGGCCATGCCCATCGACACCACTGCAGTGACCAGACCGATACCCATCAGGCCCAGCTTGGGCAGGCCGAACATGCCTTCGATCAGTGCCACGTTGAACAGGTAGTTAAGCACTGTGCCGAACAAACTGATGACCATCACCGGGGTCGAGCGGCCCAGCGCGCTGGTGAAGCCACGCAAGGCCATGAAGGTCAGATAGCCGGGCAGGGCCAGTGGCAGCAGGGTGAGAAATTCGGCGGCCGAGGCCACGTTCTCGGGCTTTTGCCCGAAAAGCAGCAGCACAGGTTCAAGGTTCCACAGCACCAGCGCGGCGAACAGCGCCAAGGCCCAGGCCAGCCACAGGCCGTTCTGCGCCAGCCGGGTGGCGCCCTCGATGTCGTTGGCACCCTTGCGAATGGCCACCAGCGTGCCGACTGCGGCGATCACGCCCAGGCAGAAGATCGATACGAACGAATAGCTGGCTGCCCCCAGGCCACCCCCCGCCAAGGCCTGGGGGCTGATGCGGGCCATCATCAGGGTGTCGGTCAGCACCATCAGCATGTGCGCCAACTGCGAGGCAATCAGCGGCCCGGCCAGGCGCAGCAAAGCCTTGAGTTCTGTGGTGGGCGCGACGTGCATGGGGGCAGTCCTTCATTCTGGGGTGATCAACGAAGGGCGATTCTGAGGCTTCGGTCAACTTTGCACAAAAGGATAAAAGCGATAGTTGGCATGAGTTGAACTCATGTATATAGGCTTCTCGGTGATTTGCCTCACACGCCCATATTGCAGGTGCCTCATGCCACGCCAGCTACCACCGCTGTATGCCCTGCGCGCATTCGAAGCTGCCGCGCGGCTAAGCTCCTTCACCCGTGCGGGCGAAGAGCTTTCTATCACCCAAAGCGCCATCAGCCGGCATATCCGTACGCTGGAGGAGCATTTTGCCTGCCGCCTGTTCGTGCGCAGTGGCCGCAGCCTGCAACTTACCGAAGCGGGGCGGGTACTGCTGCCGGGCGTGCGCGAGGGCTTCGCGGCGTTTGAGCGGGCCTGTGAAACCTTGTGCGGTGAAGACGAGATATTGCGCATGAAAGCCCCCTCGACCCTGACCATGCGCTGGTTGCTGGCGTGCCTCAGCCGCTTTCGCCACCTGCAGCCGGGCAATGAGGTGCAACTGACCAGTGCCTGGATGGATGTCGACCATGTGGACTTCAACCAGGAGCCGTTCGATTGCGCGGTGTTGCTCAGTGATGGGGTGTTCCCGGCGGAGTGGGAGGTGCGCAAGCTGTTCCCTGAGTTACTGATCCCGGTCGGTGCGCCGGACCTGCTCGACGAGGAACCTTGGGATGTACGTAGGCTGGCCTCTATCGAGCTGCTGCACCCTACGGTGGACAAGCGTGACTGGCGGGAATGGCTGGAGCGTATGGGGCTTGGCGACGAGGTGTCGCTCAAGGGCGGCCAGGTGTTCGATACCCTTGAGCTGGGCATGATTGCCGCGGCGCGTGGCTATGGAATATCCATGGGCGATTTGCTGATGGTGGCCGAAGATGTGGCGCAGAAGCGCTTGAGCCTGCCATGGCCGACGGCGGTGCCCAGCGGCATGGATTACTACCTGGTGTGGCCGCGCACCCGGCGAGGCGGCGAGCGGTTGCGGCGGTTGAGTGCGTTCCTGGAAGGCGAGGTGGCGGCAATGGATTTGCCGGATGTGGAAATCCTGCCGCCTCTTTGATCACCTGCACCGGCCTCTTCGCGGGCTCGCCCGCGAAGAGGCCGGTGCAGATTTACATCGAGCCCAGGTTCAACGCCTGTGCGCAGGCCTGCAGCGACCGGCGCTCGCTTTGCGCATACAGCGCCAGCTCATCCTGTACCTGCAACCCCAGCGCCGCTTCGAACGCTTCGCGGTTGGCGTTGCTGCCGTATTCGGCCTGCGCATCGTCACCCAGGTTGGACTGGAAGATCCCCGCCGCACTCACCGGCAGGAAGTCCTCGTACACCAGCGCCTCGAAGTGCACGTGGCCCGCGTCGATCAAGCCTTGCAGGGTGGTCGGGCGGCCTTCCTGGTCGCGTGCTGCCAGGCCTTTCTCGGTGGCGAAGTAGCGGAAGTACGCCAAGCCCTGTTCACGCATCTGCGCCAGGTCATCCGGGAATTCGGCAAAGTTTTCCTGCAGCAGCGCCATGTAACGCTCGGCATTGGCTTCGGCCGGAGCGCCACCCAGCGCAGCGCGGGTAGCGTCGAGCAACTTGTCGTAAAGCTGGCGACCTTTCGGCGTCAGCGCCGCGCCGCGTTGCTCGATTTCGCCAAAGCGCGCGGTGTGGCTGCCTTCGCGGCCTTGCTGGTCGCGGAAGGCGACCGTTTCCTGCAGGGCCTTGAAACTGGTCTGGCGCAGCAGGATCGGGTGGCGGCGGGTGGGCGGGCCTTCAACCACGGCCTTCGGCGGGATGCCCTTGGCAGGCATGCCGAGCTGGATTGCATCGATATCCAGGGTACGCGGGGTCAGGTGGTTGATGTGCGGGCCCTTGAAGGCCACCACATCGGCGATCAGGCGGTGTTGGTCGTGCAGCTGCTGGTACTGCTCGGCCGTGACGGTAGCGTCCTGGTGCCAGCGGAAGGTGTGCAGCGCCTCCTGCACGAACGTCTCTGCATCCGCGGCGTCAAGGCCACCCTCGCGCTCACACTGGGCGATCAGTTCGAGGGCGCGGGAGGTGAAGATCTGGCGCTTGGCCAGGATGCTCTGTGCCAGCTCGCGCAACTGCGGGTTGTCGATCAGCTCCAGGCGCAGCAGCGAGGTGAACACACGGAACGGGCTGACATGCAGCGATTGCTCGTGCACCGCGCGGAAGGCAGTGGAATGCACCGGTACGCCAGCGGAGCTGAGGTCATAGTAGCCGACCGGCTGCATGCCCATGACAGCGAACAGGCGGGCGATGGTGGCCAGTTCTTCGGCGGTGCCGACGCGGATGGCGCCGTGACGTTCCTGGTCCAGGCGCTCGATTTCGCCGGTCCAGCGCAGGGCCTCGGCCACTTCGGGTTGCTGGGCCATGACCTGCTGGTTGATTTCGCTCACCAGCTCCAGCAGCGTGCCGTACAGCGGCACTTCCTGTTTGTACATGAGCGACATGGCGGCAGAGAACTGCGCGCGGATGCTGTCTGGGCTGACGAAATCGTTGGCGGGCATCGCTAGCTTCCTGGTTGGGTTCGGACGCTTACATGAAAGCTGGGAATGCACTTTGCTCACAAGCGAAAAAAAGTGAGTGTGTCATTCCTTTTTTGATCGACCTCGACGGCCGTTTCACGGCTAAAGCCGCTCCTACAGGGACCGTGCAAGGTTGGGGTCTTGCGCAGGGCCCCGTAGGAGCGGCTTTAGCCGCGAAGAGGCCCTCAAGCCTGAAGCTGTTCGTGGATCCACTCCACCAGCGCCCGCACCTTGGGCACCTCCGCCGCATGTTCAGCGTACGCCAGATAGTGCGCCCCGGCACTGCGCATCGCATGGTTCCACGGCACCACCAGGCTACCGTCGGCCAGTTCCTTCGCCGCCAGGTAGCGCGGCACCAGCGCTACCCCGCACCCGGCCTGTGCTGCGCTCAACGCCATATAGAACGTATCGAAGCGCGGCCCGTGGTAGGCGCTGACGCTCTGCAGGTCCTGCTCCAGGAACCACTCATGCCAGGCCTCCGGGCGCGAGGTGCTTTGCAGCAGCACCAACTCGGCCAGCTCCTCGGCACCGGCCAGCTTGCGCCCGGCCAGCAGCTCTGGCGCACACACCGGCACCACCTCTTCGCGAAACAACTCCACGCAAGTGGCCCCCGGCCAGGTGCCCTGGCCATAGAAGAACACCACGTCAGCCGAGCCTTGCAGCAGGGCGAACGGCTCCATTTCGTTGCGAATGTCCAGGTGGATATTGCTGTGCCGTTTGCCAAACCCCTTGAGGTGCGGGATCAACCAGCGCACGCCAAAACTCGGTTGAGTGGCTACCTTCAATATCTCGGTCTGCTCGCCGTAGGTGAGTACGTAGCGGCTGGACATGTCCACCTGGGTGAGGATTTTGTTGACCTCGGCCAGGTACAGGCTGCCGGCCGGGGTCAGTTGCAAGCGCCGGCGGATGCGCAGGAACAGGTGGTGGCGCAGCATGTCTTCCAGCTGCGCCACCTGCTTGCTGACCGCGCTCTGGGTCAGGTGCAGTTCTTCGGCGGCACGGGTAAAACTCAGATGGCGGGCTGCAGCTTCAAAGCACTGCAGGGCGGTCATGGAGGGTACCAGGCGTTTTGACATAGCGGTCTCTGCGGCTCAAATCATTACCTGACGGAATGATATGCGGAATAAAGGTCGTTTGTTGTACCTATGTGATCGGATTAATACTGATCCACATCATTTTTCCACCCCATCACCGATGTAGGAGATGCACAAATGGTTGCTGGATTGCTCGAGCGCCTTGGCGTTGCCGCCGAGGCTTACACCCAGGGCGACTACCCTGTTCACACGCCGATCGACGGCAGCCAGATCGCCTCGGTGAAACTGCTCGGCAAGGCCGAGACCATCGCCCGCATCGATCAGGCCCAGAGCGCTTTCGAAGCCTGGCGCAGTGTGCCTGCTCCGCGCCGTGGCGAACTGGTGCGCCTGTTCGGCGAAGTGCTGCGTGAGCACAAGGCCGACCTCGGCGAGCTGGTCTCGATCGAAGCCGGCAAGATCACCCAGGAAGGCCTGGGCGAAGTGCAGGAAATGATCGACATCTGCGACTTCGCCGTTGGCCTGTCGCGCCAGCTGTACGGCCTGACCATCGCTTCCGAGCGCCCGGGCCACCACATGCGTGAAACCTGGCACCCGCTGGGTGTGGTCGGCGTGATCAGCGCCTTCAACTTCCCGGTTGCCGTGTGGGCCTGGAACACCGCCCTGGCCCTGGTGGCCGGCAACTCGGTGGTATGGAAACCGTCCGAGAAGACTCCGCTGACCGCCCTGGCCTGCCAGGCGTTGTTCGAAAAAGCCCTGAAAGCCTTCGGCGATGCTCCGGCTGGCTTGGCACAACTGGTGATCGGCGGCCGTGAAGCTGGCGAAGCCATGGTCGACGACCCGCGCGTACCGCTGGTCAGCGCCACCGGCAGCACCCGCATGGGGCGCGAAGTCGGCCCACGCGTTGCTGCCCGCTTCGGCCGCAGCATCCTGGAACTGGGCGGCAACAACGCCATGATCCTGGCCCCGAGCGCCGACCTGGACCTGGCCGTGCGCGGCATCCTGTTCTCGGCTGTCGGCACTGCCGGCCAGCGTTGCACCACCCTGCGCCGCCTGATCGTGCACCGCTCGATCAAGGACGAAGTGGTTGCCCGCGTCAAAGCCGCCTACGGCAAAGTGCGTATCGGCGACCCACGTAAAGACAACCTGGTCGGCCCGCTGATCGACAAGCAGTCGTTCGACGCCATGCAGGGTGCACTGGCCAAGGCCCGTGACGAAGGTGGCCAGGTATTTGGTGGCGAGCGTCAGCTGGCCGACCAGTACCCGAACGCCTACTACGTTTCGCCAGCCATTGCTGAAATGCCGGCGCAAAGTGACGTGGTGCGCCACGAAACCTTCGCACCGATCCTGTACGTGCTGGCCTACGACGACTTCGAGGAGGCCCTGCGCCTGAACAACGAAGTGCCACAAGGCCTGTCGTCGTGCATTTTCACCACCGACATCCGTGAAGCCGAGCGCTTCCAGAGCGCCTCGGGCAGCGACTGCGGCATCGCCAACGTCAACATCGGTACCAGCGGCGCCGAGATTGGCGGTGCGTTTGGTGGCGAGAAGGAAACCGGCGGTGGCCGTGAGTCGGGCTCGGATGCCTGGAAAGGCTACATGCGTCGCCAGACCAACACCGTGAACTACTCGCGCGAGCTGCCGCTGGCGCAGGGTATCGTGTTCGACTGATGTATTGATGCTGCATGGCCGGGGGCCTGGCCCCCGGTTCGCGGGTAGACCCGCTCCTACAGGGTTCGTCCAAGCGACACCGACCCCTGTAGGAGCGGGTTTACCCGCGAATGGGCCGCCCTGCGGCCCCAACAAGAACAAATTGCTGGAGCCGGCCATGTCCGAACTGCGTCAACAATGCTTGTGGGAACACGTCAGCAAACCGACCGTCGCCGCCCAGGCCCTGGCCGGTGAGCACAAGGCCGATGTCTGTGTGATCGGCGGCGGTATTACCGGCCTGTCGGCGGCCATCCACCTGCTCGAACAGGGCAAGTCGGTGATTGTGCTGGAGGCCTGGAAGATCGGCCACGGTGGCTCCGGGCGCAACGTCGGCCTGGTCAACGCCGGCACGTGGATCCGTCCCGACGACGTCGAGGCCACCCTTGGCCAGAAGCAGGGCAGCCGCCTGAACAAGGTGCTTGGCGAAGCCCCGGCTGAAGTGTTCGCCATGATCGAGCGCCTCGGCATCGACTGCCAGGCCCAGCACAAAGGCACGCTGCACATGGCGCACAACGCCACCGGTATCGCCGACCTCGAAGCGCGTCACGAACAATGGCGCCGCCGAGGTGCCGACGTCGAGCTGCTGACCGGTGCCCAGTGCCAGGAATACTGCGGTACTGACAAGATTTCCGCTGCGCTGCTTGATCGCCGTGCCGGCACCATCAACCCCATGGGCTACACCCAGGGTCTGGCGGCTGCTGTAACGCGCCTGGGCGGCAAGATTTTCCAGCAGTCTTCGGTCGAAGGCCTGGAGCGTGAAGGTGATGGCTGGCGGGTGAAGACTGCGCGTGGCGCTGTGCGCGCCGAAAAGGTGGTGATTTCCACCGGCGCCTACACCGAAGGCGACTGGAGCAACCTGCAGAAGCAGTTCTTCCGCGGTTATTACTATCAGGTAGCCTCCAAACCGCTGCAGGGCACCGCAGCCGACAAGGTGCTGCCACATGGCCAAGGTTCGTGGGACACCCGCACCGTGCTCAGCAGCATCCGCCGCGACGATCAGGGCCGCCTGCTGCTCGGCAGCCTGGGCCGGGTCGACAACAAGCCGGCGTGGTTCGTGCGCAGCTGGGCCGACCGCATCCAGGGCCATTACTACCCGGAGCTGGGCAAGGTCGAGTGGGAAATGCACTGGACCGGCTGCATCGACTTCACGCCTGACCACCTGATGCGCCTGTTCGAGCCGGCGCCTGGGTTGGTGGCGGTGACCGGGTACAACGGGCGCGGTAATACCACCGGCACCGTGATTGGCCGGGCGTTTGCCGAGTTCCTGCTCAAGGGCGAGGCGGACAGCCTGCCGATTCCGTTTTCGCCGATGAGCGGTGTGAGCGCGCCTTCGCTGCGGACGGCGTTCTACGAGTCCGGCTTCTCGCTGTACCACGCGGGGCAGTGCCTGAGGGTTGTGTTGTAAGTACTGGCCTATTCGCGGGTAAACCCGCTCCTACAAATTGTTCACCGCCTGAGAGGGCTGTGGTGAACCTGTAGGCGCGGGTTTACCCGCGAAGAGGCCAGCACAGGCTTACTTGTGCAGCCAGCTGAGGAAGCCACCTTTCTTGATCAGGGCCGGCTTCTGCAGCAACAACGACTCCCGGCTCTGCCGCCGGAACCGCTGCAATTTGCTCAACGCCGTCTGCACTTCGCCACGCTGCTGCAAACAGCTCTTCACCTGTTCCTTGTCGATCCGGTACAGCACGCAACTGGTCAGCGTGCGGAATTCGGCCAGCGAATCTTCGTCGTCGATGATCCCCTCGATCCCAAGCACCTCTCCCGGCCCCATGCGCCCGGCCTCCAGCCGCTTGTCTCCGTCGCGCACCGAGGCCGATACCACACCGCTGCCAATCACCAGCAGATGATCGGAATGCTCGCCCACCTCCAGGATCACCTGGTCCGCCAGGTACTCGACTGCAGTCATGCGCTGGCTCAACGCATCGCGCTCTTCATCACTTAGCGAGCGGAACACTCGAACCTCATCCAGCACCTCGCGCTGGCGGCTGCGCGGCGGCACAGCCAGGTCGACGTTCCACATCACCCCGCTGGCCTCCAGATGCCGGTGCGCCAGGTCGAACAACTGGTTACGTGCATCGCCCTTGGTGCCCGCATCGGCCACGAAGCCGCTGGCCTCGTACTCCACCGACTCCAGAGTCGAGGCCTTTACCGTCACCTTCGGCTTCGGGGTCGCAAGGATGGCACTGACGCCCTGCAAGGCTTTTTCCAGCGCATCGAACACACGCTTGGGCCGCACCTTGGCCGGGACCACCACGCTGATCGATACCCCGTGCACATCGGCCGGGCGACTGTGGTTGAGCAGCCGCGCCTTGGCCGCCACCGAGTTGGGGATTACCGCCAGGCTGCCGGTACCGGTCAGCAGGCGCGTGGCGCGCCAGTCGATGTCCAGGACCTTGCCTTCGGTGCCGTCGATGGAGATTGAGTCGCCAATCTGATAGGGCCGCGTGGTGTTCAGCACGATGCCGCTGAAGACGTCAGCCAGTGTGCTCTGCAGCGCCAGGCCGATGACGATGGCCATTACCCCGGAGGTGGCCAGCAGGCCCTTCACCGGCAGTTGCAGCACGTAGCCTGCGGCCGCGACCACGGCGGCGAGGAAGATCAACGCCCCCAGCACATCCTGCAGCAAGCGCCCGCCATGGCTGCCACGGGCCACCAGCAACAGGCCGAACACCACGGTCACCGTGCGCGCACCGAACAGCCACCAGCCGATGGCCAATACCGTGGCCATCAGGTTGCGCGAAAGATCGTCGGGCCACGGCGGTGGTTGCAGCGGGCTCATGCCGGCGGCCATCAGCACCGCGCTGAACAGCAGGAAGATCACCAGGCGCGCGCTGATGCGCCAGGCATGACGCTGAATGGGGATCAGTTGCCAAAGCACGAGGTCGAGCAGGATCAGGGCGCAACCGAGCAACAACGGGGACGACTGGATGAACGCCAGCATGGTGGTCTCGGGGGTGAGGGGAGGGCTGTGGGTAGTAATAGAGCAGGTTTGCCGGGCAGGCAATGCAAGCCTGTGCTGGCCCCTTCGCGGGTTTGCCCGCTCCCACAGGTAAAGCGCTGGTTTTGAACCTTGTGCGATCCCTGTGGGAGCGGGCGAGCCCGCGAAGAGGCCAGCAAAACCAACGCCAATCTATCGTTCCTAAAACAGAACGCTAAAGCCAAAAACCGCTATCTACCGCTCCAAAGGTGATGGTTTTAATCTTCTCCCATCAACGCGAAACACCCAACTTACTGAACATCAAAACCCTTAGGAGCTACCCCCATGACCCACTTCAAATACAACCGCCTGAACAAAGACGACGCCGCCGTACTGCTGGTCGATCACCAGGCTGGCCTGCTGTCCCTGGTCCGCGACATCGAGCCGGACGCGTTCAAGAACAACGTGCTGGCCCTGGCCGACCTGGCCAAGTTCTTCAACCTGCCGACCATCCTCACCACCAGCTTCGAGCAAGGCCCCAACGGCCCACTGGTGCCAGAACTGAAAGCCCTGTTCCCGGACGCCCCGTACATTGCCCGCCCTGGCCAGATCAACGCCTGGGACAACGAAGACTTCGTCAAGGCCGTGAAGGCCACTGGCAAGAAGCAACTGATCATCGCCGGCGTTGTGACTGAAGTGTGCGTAGCTTTCCCGGCCCTGTCTGCCCTGGAAGAAGAGTTCGACGTGTTCGTGGTGACTGATGCTTCCGGTACCTTCAACGCCATGACCCGCGACGCCGCCCACGACCGCATGAGCCAGGCGGGTGCGCAATTGATGACCTGGTTCGGCGTGGCCTGCGAGCTGCACCGCGACTGGCGCAACGACATCGAAGGCCTGGCCGCGCTGTGCTCCAACCACATCCCGGATTACCGCAACCTGATGACCAGCTACAACGCCTTCAACGCCAACAAGTAAGCGCAATCGCCGCGGGCACCGCCAATCGGTGCCCGCCCAGGGCAGCACACCTATCCAATCCAGCGCCCGTCCGCCGTTGCACAGTGGATGCGGGCAAGCTCATCCCAAGGAACGCCGATGAACACCGCACTCCATGACAACCGCGAAGTGGTGACCGTATGCCTGCAACACAAGGTGCTTGATAGCTCGCCGGGCACCCCCGCAGCGCAACCGCCGCGCTGGAAACAGGCGCTGCTGACCTACCTGGTGATCTGCCCGATGACCATGGTCATCCCGCAACTGCTGGCGCCGCTGTTTGCACGCTTCCCGCAACTGGGCGGCGTGATCACCGGCAACCTTATCGTCAACCTGTTCGTCATCCTGCCCGTGGTGTTCTACATCATGCCTTGGGTAACCCGCCGCTGCGCCAACTGGCTGCGCGGCTGAGCCGACGCCTTCACCTCGAAACGTTCAAGGAGATACCGCTATGAGCACGTTCGTTACCCGCGATGGCACTTCGATCTATTTCAAGGACTGGGGCAGCGGCAAGCCCGTGCTGTTCAGCCACGGCTGGCCGCTGGATGCCGACATGTGGGACTCGCAGATGGAGTTCCTGGCCAGCCGCGGTTACCGCGCCATCGCCTTCGACCGCCGGGGGTTCGGCCGATCGAGCCAGCCGTGGAACGGTTACGACTACGACACCTTCGCCGATGACATTGCCCAGCTGATCGAGCACCTCGACCTGCGCGATGTCACCCTGGTGGGCTTCTCGATGGGGGGCGGTGACGTCAGCCGCTATATCGCCCGCCACGGCAGCGAGCGGGTGGCCGGGCTGGTGTTGCTGGGCGCGGTGACGCCGGTGTTCGGCAAGCGTGAGGACAACCCTGACGGTGTCGACCTGTCGGTGTTCGAGGGCATCCAGGCCGGCCTGCGTGCCGACCGCGCGCAGTTCATCGCCGATTTCGCCACGCCGTTCTACGGCCTGAACCATGGGCAGCAGGTGTCCCAGGGTGTGCAGACGCAGACCCTGAACATTGCGCTGATGGCGTCAATCAAAGGCACCCTGGACTGTGTGACAGCCTTCTCGGAGACCGATTTCCGTCCCGACATGGCCAAGGTCGATGTGCCGACGTTGGTGATCCATGGCGATGACGACCAGATCGTGCCGTTCGAGACCACCGGCAAGCAGGCGGCGGAGCTGATTCGCGGCGCCGAGCTGAAGGTGTATGCCGGGGCGCCGCACGGGTTTGCGGTGACCCATGCACAGCAACTGAATGAGGACTTGCTGGCGTTCCTTCAGCGGTAATGGTGGGAAACATTCGCGGGTAAACCCGCTCCTACAGACGTTGTAGGAGCGGGTTTACCCGCGAAGAGGCCGGCCCAGGCAGCAAAAAGCTTGACCAGAACTAACCTTCTTCAACCCACCGCACATCCATTCAAGCCCAGGCCTTGCATCAACCGGCATGCTTCGCAGTCCCCCTGCCGGCCCCTAGTCGGAGAAGCCTATGTCCCAGGATCGCAACGACAAGACCCGTCGCCAGTTCCTCGCCACCAGCACTGTGCTCGGTGCCGCTGGCGCGCTCTGGTCCGCATTGCCCTTCACCGGCCAAGCCGGTTCCGCTCACGCATCCAGCCAAGGAGGTTCCATGACCGCCGACCTGATTCTGTTCAACGGCAAACTGCACACCGTTGACCGCGAAAAGCCCACCGCGACCGCCGTCGCCATCAAGGACGGCCGCTTCATCGCCGTGGGCAGCGACGCCGAGGCCATGGCCCACAAGGGCGCCGCCACGCAAATCATCGACCTCAAGCAGCGCACGGTGATCCCGGGCCTCAATGACTCGCACCTGCACCTGATCCGCGGTGGCCTGAACTACAACCTCGAGCTGCGCTGGGAAGGGGTGCCGTCGGTGGCCGATGCCCTGCGCATGCTCAAGGACCAGGCTGCGCGCACGCCAACCCCGCAGTGGGTGCGGGTAGTCGGTGGCTGGAACGAATTCCAGTTCGCCGAAAAACGCATGCCCACCCTGGAAGAAATCAACCAGGCTGCGCCCGATACCCCGGTATTCCTGTTGCACCTGTATGACCGCGCGCTGCTCAACCGCGCTGCGCTCAAGGCCGTCGGCTACGACAAGAGCACCCCGAACCCGCCAGGTGGCGAAATCCAGCGTGACAAGTTCGGCAACCCGACCGGCATGCTGATCGCCCGCCCCAACGCAATGATCCTCTACGCCACCCTAGCCAAGGGGCCGAAGCTGCCGCTGGAGTACCAGGTCAACTCCACCCGCCAGTTCATGCGCGAACTCAACCGCCTGGGCCTGACCAGCGCCATTGATGCCGGCGGTGGCTACCAGAATTTCCCCGATGACTACTCGGTGATCCAGGAGCTGGCCGACAACAACCAGCTGACCGTACGCATCGCCTACAACCTGTTCACCCAGAAGCCCAAGGAAGAACTGGACGACTTCAAGAAGTGGACCTCCAGCGTCAAGCTGCACAGCGGTACCGACTTCTTGCGCCACAATGGCGCGGGCGAAATGCTGGTGTTCTCTGCCGCCGACTTCGAGGACTTCCTCGAGCCGCGCCCGGACCTGCCGCAGACCATGGAAGAAGAACTGGAGCCGGTGGTGCGCCACCTGGTCGAGCAGCGCTGGCCATTCCGCCTGCACGCCACCTACAACGAATCGATCACGCGCATGCTCGACGTGTTCGAGAAGGTCAACCGCGACATTCCATTCAACGGCCTGCCCTGGTTCTTCGACCACGCCGAAACCATCACCCCGCAGAACATCGAGCGCGTGCGTGCGCTGGGCGGTGGTATTGCCATCCAGGACCGCATGGCCTTCCAGGGTGAGTACTTCGTCGACCGCTACGGCGCCAAGGCCGCCGAGCAGACCCCGCCGATCAAACGCATGCTCGAGATGGGCGTGCCGGTCGGTGCCGGTACCGATGCCACCCGAGTGTCCAGCTACAACCCGTGGACTTCGCTGTACTGGCTGGTCAGCGGCAAGACGGTCGGTGGCATGGAGCTGTACCCGGAAGGCCTGAGCCGTGACACCGCGCTGCAATTGTTCACCCAGGGCAGCGCCTGGTTCTCCAGCGAGCAAGGCAAGAAGGGCCAGATCAAGGTAGGCCAGCTGGCTGACCTGGCAGCATTGTCGCTGGACTTCTTCAGTGTCGATGAAGAGGCGATCAAGGGCATCGAGTCGGTGCTGACCATCGTTGATGGCAAGGTGGTGTACGGTGCTGGCGAGTTCGACAAGCTTGGCCCGCCGCAGGTGCCGGTGCTGCCAGAGTGGTCGCCGGTGACCAAGGTGCCTGGGCACTGGCGCGTTGGTACGCCATCGTTGGCAGCCGCGGTGCACCAGTGCTCGGGGCCGTGCGGGGTGCATGCACACAGCCATGACAAGGCGCGCAAATCGAGTGTCCCGGTCAATGACTTCCAGGGATTCTGGGGTGCGCTGGGCTGTTCGTGCTTCGCTTTCTAAGGTGAGCTGATGTGAAGAACGGGGGCCAATATCTGGCCCCTTTTTTGTGTCTTCAGTGCCGGCCCTTTCGCGGGTAAACCCGCTCCTACAGGGCCTTTGCTGCCTTTTCGCAGGTAACCCGCACCTACGGGGCCTTTGTGGTCCTTTCGCGGGTAAACCCGCGCATACGGGGGCTGCGCGGTCCTTGTAGCGAAAGGGCCGCAAAGGCCAGCATCAATGGTGAGCCTTATGCTCCCCGCCAGCCAACAAATGCCGAATTCGCACTTCAACCCCATCGGTCTGCAGCATCCTGACCCGCGCCTCGATCTTCAGTTCACCACGGGTCACCCGGTGGTGATGCCGCAGATGCTCCAGCCACGATTCCTCGAAGAAGAACTCCAGCCACAACGCCGGATCAGCACTGTCCCGCATCAACCCCCACGACAATGCGCCATTGCGCTTGCGCATCGCTTCCAGCTCCCGCGCCGCCTGCTGGAAGGCCTCGGCCTTGGTGGGGGCGATGTGGTACTCGACGGTGACCATCACCGGTCCGACTTCCTTGTCCATGTCATCGCTCAACACCGGCACCGGCCAATGCAGCGACGGCGTCAGCTCTTCTGCCTCGGTTTCCGGCAGCGTCACCTTGCAGGTCAGCAAGGTACCCAGCGCCAGGCCGCCTGCGGCCACCAGCAGGCTGAAGGTGAGCGTTGCATGGCTGGCCAGCGTGCCCCACAGCAGGCCGCCACAGGCCATGGCGCCGAAGAAAATCAGAATGTATACCGACAAAGCCCGCGCCCGTACCCAGGCTGGCACCGAAGTCTGCGCAGCCACCTGCAGGTTGGACAGCACCGCGATCCACGCCGCGCCACTGAGCAGCATCGCGGGCAGCAGCGCATAGAAGTTGCGCACCAACGCCAGGGCCAGCAGGAACAGGGCATACAGCAGGCTGGCCAGTAACACCAGGCGGTCACGGCTGATGCGCTCACGCAGGCGCGGCAGCAAGGTGGCACCCGCCACTGCGCCAATACCGATGGCCGCCAGCAGCAGGCCGAAGTCCGCTGCAGTGCCGTGCATCTCGCCACGCACGATCAGTGGCAGCAGCGAAGTGCCGGCGCTGGCGCAGAAAAAGAACGCCAACGCGCGTAGCATCACGGCCTGCAAAGGCTTGGCACTGCGGGCAAAGCGCAACCCAGTGCGCATGGCGCCAACGAAGCGTTCGGCCGGGAGCAGTGGTTCCTTCACCTCGCGCTTCCACAGGAACAACACCAGAATCACACCCGCGAACGAGATGGCATTCAGGGCAAAGGTCAGCCACGGGCCGACCATGCTCACCACCACCCCCGCCAGTGCCGGGCCGATGGCCCGTGACACGTTGATGCCGACACTGGAAAGCGCCACCGCGTTGGCCAGGTCCTCCTTGCCCACCAGTTCCGGTGTCAGTGCGCTCCACGCCGGCATCATCAGCGCTGTACCAATGCCCAGTGCCAGGGTCAGCACCAGCAGCAAGGTGACGTTCATCATCCCGAGCAAGGTCAGGGCCGCCAGCACAACCGCTACGCAAGACATCCACAGTTGCACCAGCAACAGGTAGCGGCGTTTGTCGACGATGTCCGCCGCTGCGCCCGCCGGCAGGGCCAGGAAGAACATCGGCAACGAGCCGGCTACCTGGATCAACGCCACGTGCAGCGGGCTGGCCGACAGCGTGGTCATCAGCCAGCCGGCGCCCACCTCGTGCATCCAGGTGCCGATGTTGGAGGCGATGGTGGCGATCCACAGCATGCGGAAGGTGGTGTTACGCAACGGGCTCCAGGCACCTGAAGGGGATGTACTCATGTCAGAAGCTGCCTTTGAGTGGGTATTCGATGATCAGGTAGATGCGGTCGATATCATTGCCCGCCTGGGCCTGGTTGGCGCGGTGGCTGACGTGGGAGAGCGACAGGCTCAGGTCCTTGGCAGCCCCCGACTGCACCACGTATTTCAGGTCGATGTCGCGTTCCCAGTGCTTGCCGCCGTCGCCGTACTGGTTCACATAGGCGCCGCCCGCCGGCGCATGGCTGCCGTCGATGCCGCGGCCGCTGACATAGCGGCCCATCAGGCTCAGGCCAGGTGCGCCGAGGGTGGCGAAGTTCAGGTCATAGCGCAGTTGCCACGAGTGCTCGCCAGGGCCGTTGAAGTCGGCGTACTTGATCGCGTTGGCCAGGTAGATGGCGTCGCCGCCGACGAAGTCGAACGGGGTGTCGCCCTCGACCTTCTGGTAGGCCAGGCTCAGCGCCTGGGCGCCGAAGCTGTACCTGGCCAGCAGGCTGTAGGCGAGGGTGCCGATCGCCCCGGCGCTGGCGTTGCCGGTGTCGCGGGTTTTGTACAGGTTGCCGTCCAGGCGCCAGTTGCCCTCGGCCACGTTCAGGTTGAGGTAAGCCTGGCGCCAGGTGTTTTCCAGCTGCCCGGCATACAGTGCGGCGCCGAACGGCCCGTTGGGTGCGAAGGTGGCACCGGCCAGGCTGATGGCCCGGTTATGGGTGGTCGCGCCGTAGCCGCTGAAGTCGTCGTGGGTGGAGCTGTTGTCCTGGTTGTTGAAGGCAGTGAAACGCCCGGCCTGCAGGCGCCAGTCGGGCTGGTCGGTGTTTTCCACCCACCAGCCGGTGGCGTATTCCGGGTGCAGGCGTTTGTCACCGGTGTCGAACACCGGGGTTTCCACCATCATCTCGCCATAGCGCAGTTGGGTGTTGCCTAACTGCATTTTGAGCGCGGCACCGGCGCTGGAGTACTCGGACTCGGCGCGGCCATCGCTGTCGCGTGGCAGCAGGCCGGTGCCGCTATGGCCGCGGCCGCCGTCGAGCTTGAGGCCAAGAAAGCCATGGGCATCGATGCCGACGCCGACAGTGCCTTCGGTGAAGCCGGAACGGACCTCGCCGATGAAGCCTTGGGCCCATTCCTGGCGGTAGTTCTGGCCGCTGCCGGAGGGCGAGCGGAAGTCACTGTGCAGGAAATAGTTGCGGCTGAGCAGCGACCAGCCGGGCGCCTCGGCGTGGCTCAGCGCCGGCCAGAGGGCGAGGGTGGCGAGCAGGGCGCGGCCTGGTCCGTGAGTGGCGCGGATCATGAGGGGCTCCGGGGGATGATCCGGGAGTGTGGAAGAAGAGTAGACCCAAGGTCTTGTAAGGGTGTGCTGGGTGGGGATTTGCATTACCTGTACCGGCCCCGAGCCTTGTGCAATACCTGTGGGCGCGGGCAGGCCCGCGAAGAGGCCGGCTCAGCCAGCCAGGCACTCAAGCCATGTCGCTGATGGCGAACTCCTCAGCCAGATGATCGATCAGCGCTCGCACCGAAGGCAGCAACCCACGTCGCGATGGGAAGATCGCATGCACGATGCCGCAACGCGGGTGCCAGTCCGGAATCAGCTCAACCAGGCGTCCTGCCGCCAGGTCCTCACGCACCGCCACCCGCGGCAAGTGTGCAATCCCCACTCCGGCTACCACGAAGTGGCGCAAGGCAAACAGGTCATCAGTCACCATGCGTGGTGTATGCGGGATGACGATGCTGCGGCTGTTGTCCTCACCCTGGAACAGTTCCCACTGGTACTCGCGCTGGGCACTGCCCCAATGCACGCTGGGTAGCGTGCCCAGCAGCTGCGGATCAAAGCCTTTGGGCAGTTGCGCCAGGTATTGAGGTTGACCGACCAGGCACTGGGTGCTGTTGCTCAGCACCTTCATCACCATGTCAGTGTTCTCCAGCGGCGGAAAGCGCACCCGCAGGGCGATGTCGAAGCCCTCATGCAGCAGGTCGACACGGCGGTTGGTACTTTCGATGAACAGCTCCACCTGCGGGTACTTGAGCATGTAGCGGGTCAGCATCGGCCCGACCCAGGAGTTGAGCAGGGTGGTCGGGCAGCTGATGCGGACCAAGCCGCGCGGTTCGCTGCGGTTGCGCTCGATGATCTCCGCCGCGCCCTCGGCCTCCACGCGCATGGCCAGGCAACGGTTGTAGTAGGCCTGGCCGATCTCGGTCAGCGAGCAGTGCCGGCTGGTGCGGTGCAGCAGCCGCACGCCCAGGCGGTCTTCAAGGTCGGCGATGCGCCGGCTGAGTTTTGACTTGGGCATGTCCAGCGCCCGCCCGGCCGGGGCGAAGCCGCCATGTTCGACGACCTGGGTGAAGTAGTAGAGGGAGTTGAGGTCTTCCAATGATCGGTCTCCGGGTATTTGGTTGCCTGTGCCGGCCTCTTCGCTTGTAGGAGCGGCTTTAGCCGCGAAGAGGCCGGCACAGCCCCTACAAATCCATCGTTCATAATTCAGAACGCTAAAGCCAGATTCTGCTAACTACCGCCGCAAAGGTGATGATTTTAATCTGTGCCCATCAACGCGAAACACCCCGGATTGCTGAAAAATTCATAACCCTTGGGAGCACAGACCATGAGCAAATTCACCTACAACCGCCTGAACAAAGACGACGCTGCCGTACTGCTGGTTGACCACCAGGCTGGCCTGCTGTCGCTGGTGCGCGATATCGAGCCGGACAAGTTCAAGAACAACGTGCTGGCGCTGGCTGACCTGGCCAAGTTCTTCAACCTGCCGACCATCCTCACCACCAGCTTCGAGCAAGGCCCCAACGGCCCGCTGGTGCCGGAACTGAAAGCCCTGTTCCCGGACGCGCCGTACATTGCCCGCCCTGGCCAGATCAACGCCTGGGACAACGAGGATTTCGTCAAGGCGGTGAAGGCGACCGGCAAGAAGCAGCTGATCATTGCAGGTGTTGTGACCGAGGTTTGCGTGGCGTTCCCGGCGCTGTCGGCCTTGGAGGAAGAATTTGAGGTGTTCGTGGTGACCGATGCTTCCGGCACCTTCAATGAAATGACCCGTGATGCCGCGCATGACCGCATGAGCCAGGCGGGTGCCCAACTGATGACCTGGTTCGGCGTGGCCTGCGAGCTGCACCGCGACTGGCGCAACGATGTCGAAGGGCTGGCTGCACTTTGCTCCAACCACATTCCGGATTATCGCAACCTGATGACTAGCTATAACGCGCTGACTGCGGGTAAGTAATCAACCATCAGCAACGCGCACAAAGGCCGGCTCTCTCTGTAGGGAGCCGGTTTTTTTGTTGCGCTTTGTTCCAGTCGTTGACCTGTATTGGCGGCATTGTTAGCGTTTCACCCGAGCGCGAAGCCAGTTGTCATTCAGCGGCAGTAACTGGATCAGGAACCCCATCGATGGCTGAATCATCAGTGTAGGGTGAGACCTCCACACCCCGGCTTGAGGTGTGCATATGAACATCGAGCATCTGATGGGCCACTGGAAACAGTGGCCCTTTTCTGTGGTTGGTACTGACACCCCGTGTCGACGAGGACTCTGTGGGAGCGGGTTCACCCGCGAAGAGGCCGATACAGGCGACTCAGTTCATGGGCTGTGACTCAATCCCATCCAGCAATGCCTCAACCAGACCTTCTGCCATTTCAAGCGCGTTCAGGTTGCTCCAGAACAGGCTCTTGCCTGTGTCATCCAGATGTTCCAAGGCTTTGTAGCCACAGTCGTAGGCACCGCGCAGGTATTGGGCGACATGCACCAGGGCATCGTGGGCGGAAACGCCTGGGTTTACGGTGAACAATGGGGGATGGCCGGCATCGCAGCGGCTGAAAGAGCGTTGTGTGGTGTTGGGGAGGGGTGGATCGGGGACGATTCTTTTCATGGCAATTCCTTCTCCAGGATTGAACTGCAACCACCCGTTTCCACGCAGAAGGCGGCAGTTGTGCGCGGGGTGGAAAACCGGGGAGAAGGCAAGCCGGTAGGCCAAACGGCCTCACGCGCACAACTGCCATAACGGCAGCCCTTCATCACATCCGGGTTTCCACACCCGATCGCTGAACCGACAGCGACCCGGTTAGCCTAGAGAGCAGGCCTTCCCTGGACAATCAGACGGGCGTCGACACGGTGTGTAGGATAATTCCTTGGGATTGGCGTGAACGTAGGAAATGGTTCGCGGGGAAGTAGGACCCAGCTGAGAATTAGACGATTTGTGATGGTTTTTGTGTGTTCGCGTCATGGCGGCGAGGTGATCGTCAGGAAATTGCAGGATGGCTTCCAGGTGCCTGGCGATAGTTTTTGGGCGCCCATGAGATCGAGCGCCGCCCGCGCGGCGCTTCGCGGGTAAACCCGCTCCTACGTTTGTTTCTGGCCAGTCCCTCCTGTGCCAGGCGCGCGCGACCGCCTTGTTTGTACGACGCGATATCGAGGCGTGCGCCAGGGGGCTCGCGTGCGCATCCCACAGGAATAACTGGCCCGAAACAAATGTAGGAGCGGTTTTACCCGCGAAGCGACGCGCGGGCGGCGCTCGATCTCACACGCACTACAACCCTCAAGGCATGTGCCAAAAGGCCTCAATCCGCATCCGAATCAAACAACCTTTCCAACTCCACCCGCGCCTCCTTGGCCGTCTGCATCACCTTGGCCCGGTCATCACGCACTTGCCCCTGGGCCTCCAGCACCTCTTCGTCATGCTGGGTGAACCGCGCAATACGGTCTGCCGCCTGTTCATCGCTCAGGCCCAACCCCACCAGTGCCCGACGGGTCATTTCCAGGCTGGAATAAAACGTCTCGCGAATCGGCTCGGCGCCCACATCCGCCAGTTTGTGCACATGCTGGCGGTTACGCGCCCGGGCCAGCACCTTCAGGTGAGGGTAAAGACGCTTCACCCGTGCGGCGGTATGAATGGCGGCTTCAGGGTCATCAATGGTGATGATGAAGTACTCCGCTTCACCCACCTTGGCGGCATGCAACACCTCCGGGCGCAGCGGGTCGCCGTAGAACACCGGCACCTGTTCGAACATACGGGTCATCTCGATGGTGTCCACCGAGGTTTCCAGGGCAATGAACGGGATCTTCTGCGCCCGCAGGATGCGCGCGACGATCTGGCCCATGCGGCCCATGCCGGCGATCACCACCCGCGGCGTATCCGTCTGGATCTGCTTGTATTGCTCGGGCACTTCACGCGCCGGTTGCGGGCGTTTGAGGGCGCGGGCGCAACCCAGCATCAGCAGCGGGGTGATGGCCATCGACAGGGTAATGGTCATCAGCAGCAGGTCGTAGGTCTGGGTGTCGAACAGGCCCTGGTCCTTGCCCAGCTTGAACACCACGAAGGCGAACTCGCCACCGGCCGCCAGCACCATGCCCAGGCGCAGGGCGCTGGCGCTGTTCAGGCCGCCGACCCAGCGGCCGACGCCTATCAGCAACAACAGCTTCACGGCCACCAGCAACAGGGTCAGGCCCAGCACCACCAGTGGCATTTCCAGTAGCAGGCGCAGGTTGGCGCCCATGCCCACGCTGATGAAGAACAGCCCCAGCAGCAGGCCCTTGAAGGGTTCGATCTGCGATTCCAGCTCGTGACGGTATTCCGAGTCGGCCAGCAGCAGGCCGGCGAGGAAAGCGCCAAGGGCCATGGAGATACCCGCTTCTTCCATCAGCCAGGCGGTGCCGATCACCACCAGCAGTGCGGTGGCAGTAGACACTTCCGGCAGGCCGGTGCGGGCCACGGTGCGGAACACCGGGCGCAACAGGTAGCGACCGCCGATGATCACCACGGCGATGCTGGCGAATACCTTCAGGCCGTGTTGCAGGCTGTCGCCTTGGCTGGTGTCCGGGCCACTGGCGGCCAGCAGCGGTACCAAGGCGATCAGCGGGATCGCGGCGATGTCCTGGAACAACAGGATGGCGAACGCCAGACGGCCGTGCGGTGCATTGAGCTGCTTGCTCTCGGCCAGGCTCTGCAGGCCAAGGGCGGTGGACGAAAGCGCCAGGCCCAGGCCGAGCACGATGGCTGCTGGCAGCGTCTGGCTGAAACCGAACAGGGCGATGGCGCCGATGACTGCACCGGTCAGCACCACCTGGGCAGTGCCGACACCAAACACCGACTTGCGCATCAGCCACAAGCGTTTGGGCGACAGTTCCAGGCCGATGATGAACAGCAGCAAGACCACGCCCAGTTCGGAAATGTGCGCCACGCTTTCTGTGTCGCGGATCAGGCCAAGTGCTTGCGGGCCGATGACCACACCGGCGAGCAGGTAGCCGAGCACGGCACCCAGTTGCAGGCGCTTGGCCAGGGGGACGGCGAGGACGGCGGCAAGCAGGAAGATCACCGCGGTTTGTAGAAGGCTGCCTTCGTGTGGCATTGGCTCGTACTCCATAAGCTGCCGGGGCAGCGTTCGAACAGTTTGACGGACAATTCTGAGGGGTGGGGTGGGGTCAGACAATCATCTGACGGGAAGAAACATTGTCCTGTTCAGGGTGACAATCGGTGCCGGCGCTTATCTGAGCATGCCCGCTTCCACAGGTATTACCCAGGCTTCAAGGCCATTGCTGTCTCTGTGGGAGCGGGCGCGCCCGCGAGGAAGGCAGCGCTAATCCGACTGTTCACCGCCACCAAACTGTGCCCGATACTGCGCCGGCGTCATGCCAATTCGCTCAAAGAATACCTTGCGCATGTGTCGGTCACTGCCAAACCCGCACTGCGCCGCCACCACCTTCATCGGCAGGTCACCGCATTCGAGCAGCTTGCGTGCGCGATCGATGCGCGCATTCTGCAGGTACTGCAGCGGCGTAATGCCCACCTCACGCTGAAACGTCCGGGCAAAGTTGCGCCCGCTCATGGCCACCAGTTCGGCCATTTTCTGCACGGTGAACGCCTGCTCGATGTGGTCGACGATATAGGCCTGTACCCGGGCAATCGGCGAGTCATCGCGTGGTACCGCAGCCAGCAACGGCCCGTAGGGTGTCTGCCCGCCCTGACGGTGGCGGGCAACTAGAAGTACCTTGGCCACTTCCAGGGCCAGCGCCTTGCCATGGTCCTCGGCCACCACCGCCAATGCCAGGTCGATCCCAGCAGTGATACCGCCCGAGGTGATCAGGCAGCGGTCCATCACGTAGATTTGCTCGGTCTCCACCTTGGCCTCGGGGAACGCCTGTGCCAGGCGCTCCACGTAGTTCCAGTGGGTGGTACAGCGATAGCCATTCAGTAACCCGGCCCGCCCCAGCAGGAACACCCCGGTGCAGATGGCGCCGAAGCGCTTCGCCTGGCGTACGGCCTTGGGCAGCCAGCGCTCGATCCCTGGCAGGGCGGTGTCATAGGCCCCTGGGCCGCCCGGCACCAGCAACAGGTCGACGGCCTCCGGCAAGTCTTCCAGGCGCTGGTCTGCCACCACCTTCAGGCCGCATGAGCCGCGCACCACTGCTTGCCCCTCGGCCAAGGTCAGCAGCCGATATTGCCGTGCTGCAGGCAAGAACCGGTTGGCGATGGCGAATGCATCCATGGGGCCGGTGACATCCAGCAGTAGCACATCGTTGAACAGCACCATGGCCACGGTGCGGTGGGCGGGTTTTTCCTGCATGCCTCTGTCGCCTTGAATGCCGGCCGCAGGTAGCGGCCAGAAGCTGAATACGAAACGCATCTTAAGATATCGGCAAAACGCCCAGGGCCAGCAGCGCACAATTAACAACAATTCAGGTTTGGCTCAGGACTTCGTCATGTGCCGGGGGCGAGACTTTCTGCATTGAACAGGAGAGTCGCCATGTACCCTGGGACGCCCGAAGCGCCGCTGCAAACCCCCGGCGCACTCACGCCCGCGCGGCTGCGCCGGGCCAAGGAGCTGATGTTGCACAGCCCGTTGTCGATCATTGAGATCGCTGCGGTATGCAACCTCACACGCAGCCACTTTTCCCGCGCCTTCAAAGTCAACACCGGCCTTTCGCCGCAGGCCTGGCGCCTGCTGGCGCGCATGGAAAAGGCCAAGCGCTTGCTCGCCACCGAGGCGCCTATCACCCATGTGAGCCTGGAATGCGGTTTTTGCGACCAGGCCCATTTCACCCGCGCTTTCAGCCGCCTGGTCGGCCAGCCACCCAAGGCCTGGCGGCAGGCGCAGGTACTTTCTTAAGCCGAAGCTATCCACCGGTATAACCCCCTGCGGACAGTGCCGGCCCGTTATCCCAACCCAAGGAGTCACCCCCATGAGCCAACCCGATTACAAGCGCCTGAACAAAGACGACGCCGTGGTGCTGCTGGTCGACCACCAGACCGGTCTGATCTCGCTGGTGCAGGATTTTTCGCCCAACGAATTCAAGAACAACGTGCTGGCCTTGGGCGACCTGGCCAAGTTCTTTGGCCTGCCGACCATCCTCACCACCAGCTTCGAGCAAGGCCCGAATGGCCCGCTGGTGCCCGAGCTGAAAGAGATGTTCCCGGATGCGCCGTACATTGCCCGTCCGGGCCAGATCAACGCCTGGGACAACGAAGACTTCGTCAAGGCAATCAAGGCCACGGGCCGCAAGCAACTGATCATCGCCGGTGTGGTGACCGATGTGTGCGTGGCATTCCCGACCCTGTCGGCGCTGGCGGAAGGCTTTGAAGTGTTCGTGGTGACCGATGCCTCGGGCACCTTCAACGAAACCGTGCAGCAAGCGGCTTGGGTGCGCATGACCCAGGCGGGTGCGCAGATGATGAACTGGTTCTCGGTGGCCTGCGAACTGCACCGCGACTGGCGCAACGACATCGAAGGGCTGGGCAACCTGCTGTCGCAGCGTATTCCCAACTACCGCAACCTGATGAACAGCTACGCGGCGCTGGCCTCGCGTTGATGTAAACCTGTATTGACCTCTTCGCGGATAAACCCGCCCCTACAATGGCCGCGCCGACTGTAGGCGCGGGTTTACCCGCGAAGAGGCCGGCACAGGCTATGCGTGACGCACAGGCAGACTGAAACGAATCCGGCATCCACCCAACTGCGACACCAGCGCCTGCAACTGCCCGCCGTGGGCCTGGGCCACCGAACTGCAGATCGCCAAGCCCATCCCCATGCCACCGGTCTTGGTGGAGTGAAAGGCATCGAATACACGCTCCCGCTCGTCCGCCGCGATACCCGGCCCGTTGTCGTCCACGCAGACCTCCACCCCATCCTCGACCACCGCCGACGCAATCTTCAGCACCCCGTCACTGCGATACCCCGACAACGCTTCCAGGGCATTGGTAATCAGGTTGAACACCAACTGCTGCAACTGCACTGGGTCGGCTGTCACGCACACCCCGGCCTTCAGCTGCGTCTGCACATCCACCTTGCCCTTGGCGGCGTCGGCCGAGGTCAGGCGCACCACCTCGCGGATCAATTCGTCCAGCTTCACCGCCTTGAGTTGCATCGGTGACTGCTTGGCCAGGGACCGCAGCGCCCGCACGATGTTGCCGGCCCGTTCGCTGTCGTTGCGGATGTCTTCCAGGCCGGCAATTGCTTCTTCCAGGTCGGGGTTGGGGCGTTTCAACCAGCGCAGGCTGGCCGCGGCATTGGAGGCGATGCCCAGTAGCGGTTGGCTGATCTCGTGGGCGATGGACGCTGACAGCTCATTCATCGCCTGCAAGTGCGCACTGCGCGCCAGTTCCGCACGCGAGCGGCGCAACTCAGCCTCCATCTGTGCGCGGATCTGGTTTTCTTCGGCCAGGCGTGTGTAGAACTTGGCCGTTTGTAGCGACACCGCTGCCTGTGAGGCGAGGATTTCCAGCATGGCCAGGCGCTGACCGCCGAACAGGTTGGGCACAAGGCGGTTTTCCAGGTACACCAGGCCGATCAGCACGCCTTGGATCACCAGCGGCAGGCACAGCACCGAGCGGGCGTTGCGCGCCTGCAGCTGTTGGCGGAAGGCCTCCGGGCACTCACTGAGGGCATCGTTGAGCACCAGCGGTTTGCGGGTGCGCATGGTGGTGTTGATGACTGACAGCGGTGCCTGGGTCATGAACTTCTGGCAGTTGTCCATGCTCACGTGCAGCCCGGCATCGTCGATGTAGGCCAGGGCGGCCATCTGGAATTCGGCGCCGCTTACAATCAGCAGCGCGCCATGGTCGGCACCGGAGTGCTGGGTCAGGTGGCCCATCAGGGTTTCGATCAGGCCTTCGAGCAGCACTTCTTCGGACAGCGCCCGCGCGGCTTCGATGCCGGCTTCGAGGTCCAGCCTGGCCTGGTGGGTGGCACGGTAGGTCTCCTGAATCGGCTGGGTGCGCAGAAACGGATGCAACGTCTCAAGCTGGTGCACCTTGCCGGTCGCGCCCCAGATATGGAAGCAGTCGCGGGCGATACGCAGGTGCAGGTTGGCGCCGGAAATCAGGCCGCTGGGGATGCACACCTCGGCCAGCTGTTCATGGGCCAGTGCCTGCTCGTGGATGAAACCGGCAGCGGTGGCGGCGATTTGCGCCTGGTCGAAGCAGCGGATCGCGGCCAGGCCGTCGCCTTCGAGCTTGGCGATGACGCCCTCGATCAGCAACTGCTTGCTGCGGAAGGTGGCCGGGTTGAAGCCGGCCCAGCGGCTGAAGCGCTCGCGCAGGGCCTGCAGCTGGCGCAGCTTGTCGGCAAGACTGCCCGGGGCCTCGGGGCTGCCCAGGGCCAGGGCGCGGAACAGATGATAGTCAGCCAGGTTGATGTGCGCCGGTGCCGCCCAGCTGTTGTCACCGGCCAATGCCAGGTCGCGCATGGCCTTCGGGATATTGCCCATGTAGAAGGCGCACATGGCGGCGAACAGGTGCTGGAAGAACCGCGTGGTGGGCGATCTCGAGGCAGTGGCCGGGGCCGGGCAGGGCATGCCGCTCAGGTTGGCGACGAACGCTTGCTGGGCCAGCAGGATCTGCTCGATATCGCCATAGCCGTGGCGACGCACAGTGGCCAGGCCTTGCGCCACTTCCTCGACCACGTCCGGCAGGTAGCGGCCCATGAACAGCGAATCTGAAACCAGGTGGTTGCAGGCATAGCAGCTCATCGCCAGGTCACCGCTCAGGCGCGCCGAGTCGACCGCGTCCAGCGCGGTACGTCGGGCGAATTCCATGGGCGAGGTCCAGGCGCTGACCTGGTCCAGGGCCAGCAACGCGCTGGTCAGATCAGCGTCGAAACCGTGCCGCTCGATCAGCTTGAGCGCGGCCAGGCAACAGGCATGGCCATCATGGTAAGCGCCAAAACGCTCGGCAATCATCACGCCGTACCAGGCCATGCCGTAGGTGCTGCCAGGGGCAACGCCGTGCAGTAGCGACATCTCCATGAGCTTGGCCAGGTGCAGGAAGCAGATGTCGTCCTTCACGAAGAAGGATGATGACAGAGTGGCCAGCAGGCTGATGGCAACCGTCACTTCCTCCGAATCGGTGCGCGGCAGTGACTCCAGGCAATGCCGGTCCTTCTGTTCGATCAACGCCTGCACATGGGCATGACTGGCCTCGACCTCTTGCCAGTCGACGCCCCGCACCGGGCTTATGCCCAGCAAGTCCAGGCCGTCCAGGGCGCTGTCGATAGCCGCCTGATAGTCACCGTGCAAGGTGTACAGCAGTGCCTGCAGCCGGCACGCCCGCGCCTGGTCCAACACCGAGCGGGCACGCTGGCGGCATTCAGTGAGGCGGGCCTGCGCTGCGATCGTTCGCGACAGTTGCATGTCGCACTCCGTCGCCATGCAGGCGACGGCAAAGCCATGCGTGGCGCGGCTTTCCAGCGTGGCGCTGTGGTGCAGCAACTGCTCGGCGGTGTGCAGGTAGCCAGCGGCCTGTTCGAAGGCGCCGGTGTCGCGTGCGCGGGATGCGGCTTCGCGTAAAAGCTGCAGGAACGCTTCGCAGTCATCCGCTGCAAACCCGCATGGGCTGGCGCGTTGCAGCTGGCTGGCGAGCTCGAACAACACCTCGTGCGTTCGCCCTGGCCAAGCCTGGCGCATGGCCAGGGCGATGCGTGCATGCAGCGAGGCGCGCTCGTGCACGGGCGTGAGTGCATAAGCGGCCTCCATCACCCGGTCATGAGTGCAGCCTAAGCCATTCTGGCCCGGTTGCAGGAAACCGGCGCGAATCAAGGCTTTCAACGGTTCGCCCGGCGGTTGGGCGAGTACCTGCCGAAGCAGGCGTTCATCGCAGTGGCTGCCCGCCGCGCTGACGACCCGCAACAGGTCGCGTTGCGGTGCCGTCAGGCGCTCCAGGCGGTGGACCATCAAGTCGGCGACATTGTCGGAATAGCAGTGCCGGGCCACGGCCTGCAGGCACCATGACCAGCGCATGGCCTGGGTGTCGAAGATGAACAGCTGGTCTTCGACCATGGCCCTGAGGATCTGGTTGATGAAAAACGGGTTGCCCGCCGTCTTGCCGTGCACCCGTTCGGCCAGCTGATATGCGTCTTCAGGGGCAACATGGAAGCGCTCGCCAATCAGCTCGGTCACTGCCCCCACGGCCAGTGGCCGCAGGTTCAGCGTGGTGCTTCGCACCGTTGCGGGTATGGCCAACGGTGCGCTGGTGGTGGGCGTATCGTTGCACTGGGTGACAATCAGCAGCAGGTTAGCCGGCACGTTAGCCAGCAGTTGTGCCAGCAGTTGCCGGGTGGCGTCGTCGGCCCATTGCAGGTCGTCGAAGAACAGCACCAGCGGTTGGCCAGGCCGGCTGAAAACCTGCAGGAATTCAATGATCGCGTGCAGTTCCTTGTGCAACGCAAGGCGCGTGGGCTTGGCGGGTAATTGGGGCAAGGGGCCGAGAATCAGTTGCAGGTCCGGGGCCAGCTTGCCAAGCAGACGGCCATGACTTTTGATGCGGCGCTGGATTTCGCGGCGCAGGGTGACGAGGTCCTGACTGTTCTTGGCCAGCAACTGGGTAGTCAGGGCACCGAGTACTTCGATCCAGGGCGTGTAGGGCACTGCTTGGGCGTGGCTGTTGCACGTGCCGACGGCCCAGTAACCTTCGGCGTTGGCCTTGAGAGCTGCTTTGACCAGGCTCGACTTGCCCATGCCAGCAGCGCCGTAGATGACCAGGGCTTGTGGTTTGCTGTCGCGATGCAAGGCCTTGAGCAGCAGGGCGATAGCCTTTTGCTCGGCGCTGCGGCCATACAGGCGTGCGTGGTCGGGCGCTACCGGGTCGGCGCAGCCTGGGGTGAAGGGTGCCATGGTTTTGTGGGCGGCCCACTGCCGCTGGCAGTGAGCCAAGTCCACTGCAAAGGCGCGCGCGCTCTGGTAGCGGGCGTCCGGCTCTTTGGCCAAGGCCTTTGCCAGGACCAGGCTGAGGGGGGGCGGCACCTTGCTGTCCACTTCACTGGCCGCCCGCGGCTGCACACCAGCATGCAGCTGTCGCCAGTGCTGGGTGTCGCGCCCGGCCAGCGGCAGTTCGCCTACCAGTAACTGGTAGAGGATTGCCCCCAGGGCATAGATATCACTGCGTCGGTCGCTGCTGCTTCCGTGCGGGCAAACCTGCTCCGGCGCCAGGTAGGCCCAGTTGCCGAGCGGGGTGCCCTGTTCGCTGATCCGTTCTGCTGGGTCGGCGCGAAAGAAGCCCAGGCGCACCCGCTGGTGGGCGCGCAGGTACACATGTTCGGGCTGCAATGTACCGTGCAGCGCATTGCGTTCGTGCGCTTGCGCCAACGCATGGACAGCGTTCACCGCGATGTCTAGAAACGGCTCCAGCGCCGCAGGGCCTTCAGCGATCAGGTCGGCGACTGAGAGGCCGGCCGGGTACACCAGCAAGGGGCCTTCGGCCGAGCGCACGAACGCCGAGGGGATCACCGCCCACTGCGGGTCCAGTTGCAGGCGGTAGTCACGCTCCAGGCGCTGACAGGCGGAAGGTGCCTCTAGCGGCGCGCGCACGGCGATCCAGGCTTGGTGTGAAGCGGGGTCGCGCAGGCGGAAATAGCTGAGCTCACCTTCCTGGCCCAGCGCGCTGATCTCGCACCGGTTCAGCCAGCCCTCGTCGATTGACTGGTCGTAATCGATGGGCCTGTGGGTAAGGCGTTCATCGAGCATAAAGCACCCCCGCTAGCGACATCCTGAGGCGCGAGTATACGCAGCGGGCCCAGCGTGGATGCGGGTTACAGCCTGCTTGGCAGGAACGGGCACGCTGTTGTCCGTTATCGTCCCCTGAGGGCTGGCGGGCTTTTGTATAGTCCTTTGGCCAACCTATCCCTCGGGATAATTGTCTGAACGCGTACGCTGGCCTAGGCTGCCCCGGACAGCGAAAACGCCTGTGCCCGCGCGAGGAAGCCATGATCCGAATAGGCAATGCCCAGGTGTCGCTGGAGCGGCGCGAAGTCTTTGTCGACGGCGAGCCGATCCTGTTGGGTGGGCGCGCTTTCGACGTGCTGGCCACGCTGATCAGGGCCAAGGGCCGCGTGGTCGGCAAGGACGAGTTGTTCAGCCAGGTGTGGTCCGGCACGGTGGTCGAGGACAATAACTTGCAGGTGCAGGTGTCCTTGCTGCGCAAGGCCTTTGGCGACCGTAGCCTGATCCAGACCGTGCCGCGCCGGGGCTATCGCCTGGCCGCGCAGATCAGCCTCGAGGTGCCTGGTCAGGCACTGGGCAGGTCATTGCTGCGCAGCCTGGCCGAGACTGTCGAGCCGCTCGATGAGCGCGTGAATGTGCCGGTGCTGGTGGTGGATGACGACCCGTCAGTGCGCACCGCGTTGGGCCGGCTGTTGCGCTCGCAGGACATCCCGCACCACTTGTTTGCCAGTGCCGAGGCGCTGTTCGAGGCCCGCCTGGAAACCCCCTGTGCCTGCCTGCTGCTGGACATGCACTTGCCGGGTACAAGCGGCCTGGAGGTACAGGATGCGCTGTGCCGGCTGGCGCTGCCCTGGCCGATCGTGTTCATGACCGGCTTCGGCACCATCCCGATGACCGTCCAGGCCATGCGCGCCGGGGCGGTGGAGTTTCTGACCAAACCGTTCGATGAAGACCAGTTGCTGACCCTGTTGCAGGCAGTGCGCGCCCGTGCCGTGGCCGAAGGCCGCAAGTGGCTGCAGGCGCGTCAGGTCGAGGAAAAGTACCAGCGCCTGACTCAGCGTGAGCGCCAGGTCTTCTCGCTGGTGGTAGGCGGCTTGTCGCACAAGCAGATCGCCAGGCAGATCGGCACCAGCGAGGTGACGACCAAGGTGCATAAGAAGAACATCATGAACAAAATGCAGTCCCGCTCGCTGCTGGAGCTTGCGGCCATGCACAACCTCCTCGGAGCGCGGTCTGCGAGCCTGGGCGGCGCATGAGCAGAGGGGTGTGCATCGTCGACGACGATGCCTCGGTGCGCAAAAGCCTGGCTAACCTGCTGCGCTCGGCGGGGTTCGAGACCTTGTCGTTTTCCGCCGGGCACGCATTCCTGGCCTCGCCACTGGCGGGCGAGGCGGGTTGTGTGTTGCTGGACCTGAAGATGCCGGGAATGAGCGGGCTGGAGGTACAGCGTGAGCTGGCACAGCGGGGGAGGCGCTTGCCGGTGATCTGCATGTCGGCACATTGGGATGATGGCTCGGTACGGGCAGCGATGGGCCTTGGGGCACTGGCCTGCCTGGGCAAGCCGTTTTCTGAAGAGGTGCTGCTGAAGGTGGTTGAAGAGGCTTTGGCTGGCGGTCAGTGAGGTACGGCTGTGCCGGCCTCTTCGCGGGTAAACCCGCGCCTGCAGGGGGCATCACAGCCCTGGCAATCTAACTGCTCCCCGGCCGGTACTGCAGGGCCTCGGCCAGGTGCGTCCGGCCAATCTTCTCGCATCCCTCCAGGTCCGCCAACGTCCGCGCCACCTTCAACAACCGGTGCGCCGCGCGTAGCGACAAGGTCAGCCGCTCGCAGGCCCCTTCCAGCCAGACTTGGTCCGCCGCTACTAACCCACAGTGATGCCTTAAACCTTCAAGGTCGAGAAATGCATTCGCACACCCTTGTCGCCTGTGCTGCAGCTCCCGCGCTTCAGCCACCCTGACGGCGACATCGGCACTGGTTTCACCGCAAGGCTGGTTGTTCAATGTAGTGCTCTCGCGAGCCACGGTCAGGTGCAGGTCGATGCGGTCCAGCAGTGGCCCGGACAGCTTGTTGCGATAGCGCGCGATCTGCTCGGTGCTGCAGCGGCAGCGGCCAGTGGGGTCGCCCAGGTAGCCGCAAGGGCAGGGGTTCATCGCCGCCACCAGCTGGAAGCGCGCGGGGAAACGCACTTTGTCGCGGGCACGGGCAATCACGATTTCACCTGACTCCAGTGGCTCGCGAAGCACTTCCAGTACGCGCCGCTCAAACTCCGGAAGTTCGTCGAGAAACAACACGCCGTGATGGGCGAGCGTGATTTCACCTGGTTGCGGTCTGCTACCGCCACCGACCAGCGCCGGGCCGGACGCAGAGTGATGGGGATGGCGAAAGGGGCGCTGTGGCCAGCTGTTCAGCGGCGCTTTCCCGCTGACCGACTGGATTGCCGCCACTTCCAGCGCTTCGTGCTCGTCCAGCGGTGGCAGCAGCCCGGGCAGGCGGCTGGCGAGCAAGGTCTTGCCGGTGCCGGGCGGCCCGGTGAACAACAGGTTGTGGTACAATACACCCCTAAAATCTACCTGTCTTTGTGCGATGACGACCAGACCGAAAGCCTATAGCTATGTGCGTTTCTCAACCCCTGAACAGGCAAAGGGTGATAGCCGTCGGCGTCAGTACAAGGCGGCAATTGAGTACGCAGACAGGCACGACTTAGAGCTTGTGAAGGATGCCAACTACGCTTTCTTGGATGCCGGGGTAAGTGCGTACCGAGGGAATAACGTCAATCGGGTATCTAGTAGTCTCGGTCGGTTTTACGAATATGTAAAAGAAGGGAAGATAGAATCTGGTTCTTACTTGTTAGTTGAATCGCTTGATCGGCTCAGTCGGGAGCAGGTTACGGAGGCGTTACCAAGGTTCTTGGACTTGTTAAACAGCGGGATCATTGTCGTGACGTTTGGCGATGGCACTGTTTACAAAAAGTCTGCCGAGCCGATGCAGTTGGTCATGTCTATATTCCATATGTCCCGTGCTCACTCGGAATCCTCGGTAAAGGGACAGAGAGTTTCAGACGCATGGCAGCAGAAGCAGGCCTTAGCGCGATCCGAAGGCGTACCCCTTGGGGCTGCATGCCCTCAATGGTTATCGTTTGATGGTGGGGCTTACAAGGCCATTGAAGACCGTGTCAGTGTTGTGAAAAGAGTGTTTGATCTTACTGTCCAAGGATATGGGCAGCGAGCAATTGTGAAAATGTTTAATAGTGAAGGTGTTCCGGTTTTTGGGTCTGAAAATAGGAACAAATCTGGATTATGGGGTAGCAGTTCGGTTGCCAAGATTCTGGGAAACAGATCGGTGCTTGGAGAATATCAACCAACTGTCTGGACAGAGGGGCGACGTCGGACCGCTGGCGAACCAATTAAAGGTTTCTATCCCGCCGTGGTTGACGAAGAGTTGTATTACGCTGCTTTGGAAGGGCGAAGTTCTAGAAACGTTTCGAAGGCAACGAAGACTTCCTCTAACTTCAATGTTTGGGCGAAGGTTGCGCAATGTGCATATTGCAAGTCACCAATGCATCTAGTTAATAAAGGCAAGCCGCCGAAGGGAAGCAAATATCTTCGCTATTCAAGGTCCGCAAAGGGGGCGTGCATTAATCGATCAATTAGGCTGGATCAAAGTGAAGTTGTCTTCAAGGAGGTTCTTGCTAAGCTGAATTTGGCGTCATTGATTAAAGATAATGCGCAGGTATTGCGTAAGCGTATTGTTGAACTAGATGGGCGACTCGAATCCGCAAAGATCAAACTGTTAGAAGTTTCTGAGTTGTTGCAGTCTTATCCGTCTAAAACGCTGGCCCAAACTGCTGCAAATTTCGAGGGAGAGATTGCGCGCTTGGAGTCTGAACGTGATGAATGTAAGGCAACTCTTGCGTCTGAACACATTACAGACAAAAATGATTTCTTCCGAAGGCTTGATTTGACGTCATACGAGGGGCGATTCCTAGCGAATCAGCAAGTTCAACGGTTGAAGGTTCGAGTGTTGCTTAAACACGACGAAATGCGAACCCAATATAGTGTGTACATTGGTGATTTGCCAAAGTTCTTCTATATGTGCGAGCATGGTGAGGAGTGTCTGTTTGTGCCTATATCTGCTGAGTTGCTGCGTGCCAGTATCCGGCAGGGTGATATGCAATTGACGAAGCTTCTAGTGAAACCTGACTTGCTTGTTCAAAAAGCATTGTCAGATGATTCGATGGAGAAATTCAAAGATAATGTGCCAAGTAGTATTGATGCACATCATTTGCACTTCAGTGCGGCGGACAATGAGTTGGCTAGCGAAAAGTTACTAAGTTATTTTGAAAAAAGGTTCTGGGGTGGCGCGAAGAAAGAATCTTAAACGGGGTTGGATGTGCGAATTGATCTTCGCGGCATGGGACCAGAGATGGTACCTTAATTTTGACCTCCCCCGGCCCTGTGGGGGGTTAAACCCCACGTTTGATCCGGTAGACGGTGGCAACTCCGACATCTGCAAGTTTGGCAATGTCGTTCGCAGACATAGTTGGGTGTTTTTCAATTAGCATCTGCACCTTTGTCCATTTTTCGACATTCTTTCCCTTTCCCTTTGGCGTCCAGCTTGGGTCCGCAAGGCGTTTGTTTTCCAAGCCTTGTCTAATTCGTTCAATCCGCTTTTCCTGATCAAGGCGAGCCATTGTTGCCATGAGGTCCAACAGCATACTGTTGATCACTTCCATGATCTGACCTGTCATCCCCTTGTCTTCAATCAGCATGTGACTTGTAGGTAAGTCTGCAATCACCAATCGTAAACCCTTTGCTTTGATCTTGGCCTTCAGTGTTTCCCAGTCCGACTGCGACAATCGACTTAGACGGTCAACGCTTTCACACACGATGCATTCACCAGTCTGCGCTTTATCCAGCATCCGCATTAGTTCAGGGCGATCTAACGTTGTGCCACTGACGTTTTCCGAATACACGCCAGCAACAATCAGACCTTTCTCAGCTACGAATGCTTCCAGGCTAGCTTTGGCCCTCAATGCGTCTTGGTCCTTAGTGCTAGCTCGGAGGTACAGATGTGATTTCAATTTTATTATCCTTTATAGTTAAATTTGATAGGTCTATGATAATCCGATCATATAGCTATGATCAATAGGCTTTTGATAGGTCGAAACGAGAAGGTGTCGGACTACTAAAAAAGTAGACTTCTTTGATAATGAAGCTGGTGGGGCACAAGGTTAGGTGGGATAGAAGGACAGCATCGCCTTATCAATCCCGAAGGCAAGCCGAAGCAACCTGCCTAACGGGTCCACAATCCTTGAGATGAATCCTCTGGCTGTGAAGGGCGTCGGTCAGTGATGATTGACACTTTCAACGCTTGGTTCTTTTCCTGGCCAGCGACAGAATTTCTGTCAGGGTCTCTACGTCATTGGTTGCGTAAATTAGGTCGGTGATTTCATGACGGATAGTCTCTGGCTTCACTAGCGCTGTGTCACTTTCGGAAAAGAAATCCTGCACCGACGTTCCAAGGACTTCAGCGATTGCGGTCAACGTATCAACCCCAGGAGCGTATGTCCCTCGCTCGAAACGACTGACCGTTAGTGGTTCATATCCACATCGTTCAGCAAGCTGCGCCTGGGTAAGCCCTCTGGCTTGCCTCAGGGTCTTGATCCTTACCCCCAGGGCTTTCAGGCTCGATTTTGGCATCTTTGTCGCTCGCAAAGGAACGAATGCTTGCACCCCCCGCTTACGCCAAGAAGATCATATCATGATCACTATTCCTGTAAAAAATGATCATGATATGATCACTTCTGTTGCGACGTGACACGTTTCACGACCAGTTCAGTGGCATTTACAAGGAAATGGGCTCAGACCATGCGATGGAATAAGCTGATAATCGGTGTCGGCACTATGTTGAGTACGCTGTCATCCTATGCGGCAATCACTAACGAAACCGGGGATATCAACATTGGGGTGTCACGAGACATCCTTCAACCCACCGTTGTATGTGGCAATGCCACTCCCTTCATGAAGCTTTTCGAATTTATTGCAAACGGCCAGCGTGATATCGGAATCAAGTATTTTGATAAACAGATAAACGCTGGCAGTTGTGTTCAGGTTCCAGCACAATCGGTGGTCGTGTTGGGTGTGAAGATGGCAAGTATTTCTGGCGTAGAAAGGAAAGTCCCGTCAGTTTATGTTGTTGCGAAGGTCAAGGGTGCAAGTTTTGTTGGATATACGGCGGCGCAACATTTAACTGGTAGGGGCTTTGATATTATCAAAGAAGTTCAAATTGTTAACAAGCGGCTTGGATCGCCGTTGGTTCAGTAACCAAGGCATCCTGGGCTGTGTCATTGGTTTTGCTTCTCAGGGACGAGAACGAAAACCTTCGGTAGCTTTCCCCTGTGTTGAATTGCTTGTCTCGGGTCTTTGCCAGATAACTCAAATGGTAAAAGCAGGCTGCAAAAGTCTCCGGGTTGTTTCTTTCGATTCTATGATATTTGCTAAAGTGAACAGAGCCGCCTGTAAGCTCTTTCCAGCGGCTTTCAAGCAATCCCCATAGGCCGCTATTCCCATTGCCAGAAATCGCTCCCAGAGTGCGCTGTAGGGCCTGAAAGCCCACGAAAAGATGATAGTGTGGCTTACGGCTAAATCCAATCTCTTTAACCCAACCATGAATAAAGCGTTTGTGGCGCCCCCAGTTCTTTGAACCTAGATCGGCTTTGATGATTCGAAGGTATCGACTGACAATCGAATTCTCTAGCTTATTGTCGTGGGCGTGGTCATCAGGGAAATGCAGATCAAGGCGAACCAATGTTATGCGAGAGTGATAGCTTTGTAGTGCCGACATTTCGCGGTGGATCCTATCCAGAATCACCTTGTACGTTGCGAGTTTCCGGGTTTTGCTACAATTTACTTTTAGTCCTTTATAGGTGTCCAGGTAAGTTTCTTTCATTATCATTGTTCGTGTTCATGTTTTCATAAAATATATCCCAGTGCTATCTGGGGTTTGGTCATTCACCTTTTGTGCTTGTTGTGGGATTGGTATTGTCATCCTTTAGGATATTACAATATTGCACGCAGCAGCCTCCCCTGAGCGCTGCCACCCATGCGGTGGGTAGCGTTTTCAGCGGCGGATAAAAGAGGTGTTGATGTGGTGATTATAGGATAGCGTAGGCAGATTCTAAACATTCGACGGAAAAATGTTCGTCTGCCTTGATAGTCGGGGATGCAAGCGCATAGGTAGCTGTGCGCCAGATTTGTATCATTGAGGGCCTAGGGGCATGGGGATCATGCTCTCGGGTATTTGATCACCACGTTCTCCACGAGGTCAATGATAAAGTCGGTCGCTTTTACTTCCGAAACGGTTATTGATGCTGGGTGTGCGGCGCTGTTCCGTATCCCGAGTTTAGTTTCAAGAATTTTCCTTACGTCATTAGTAATTGTGCCGCTTTGTCGTAGGAATTCTATAAGTTTTCCTTCGGGTATTTCTGAGAAATCATCTTCCTTTGTGATTGAGTTGATCTTAACCCTTTTGTCTGTGTTTGCGGCTAGCACAGCGTTGAATTCGTTAAGTTTGTTCTCGAATACATACTTGCATAGGTGATCAACGGTGAGCAGCCATGTCATTACAATGGCGGATCGGCGTGCACCTATTTCATAACAGTCGATAGCTTCTTGTAGGAAACTTCTCTCTAGCATGTTTTGGATGTTTGGAAGCAAGTTCCTTAAAAGCAAGCTGGTTTCTATTCGGGCTGGGCCGGAGTGTAGTGTTTTTTGGATTTCAAGCTGGGAATGTCTCGTTAGTACATATCCAACTTTGTTCTTTATGAATTTTTTGCCTTTTTTTGCATTCGAGTTGTTTGCTAAGTAAGCAGCTATATTGCTGTAAGGCGGTATTCTCAAATCTGTAAAGCAGCAGGCCACTTCGGAGGGGCGAGCGGCTACTACTTCGTTTATAACTGTCAGGTAATAAACGAAGTAGTCAATCAGCTCTGCTGCTGTGCGAGTAGAGAGGTCTGGAATTTCCAGTGCAAAGGCTTCTAATTTACTCATTCAGGTTCTGAGCTTTTTCCATGTCGTGTTCAATGTGATTCCGGCCAACCGTGGTCAACTTGATTGTCCCAGTAGAGTCAGTGCTAAGCCATGCTTTTGTATTGGCTGTATCTAATACGCTTTGACGGAGCGCTTTGGGGACTTTAACTGAAACGGTGCGGTAGCATGTATAGAGATGATCTTCAGTGATTTCTTCAAGGCTGAGTCCGTCCCTGAGGAAGTAAGTAAAGATCAGGTTTTGCTCCATGTTTGATTTCGGAGCGTATTTCGCATGAAACTCTTTCAATCGACCAAGTGGCCCCTGGTTTAAGTCTAAATCACTTAAAAGCTTTGGTTCTTCTTTGGATGGGCGTTTTACTTTGCGTTGGGCGGATGTACTCGCTTTGGCTGGCGGGGTTATTTTCGCTGGTGCAGTAGGTGCGGGTAGCGCGGCAATTGGTTCTGCCTCTGGTACGTCCATACCTACTTCAACAGGTGGCAATGTGGGCTGAACACTTGCTATTGGCATGTGTTGGAATCGATCTTTGAAGTCGCTATAGAGTTCTAAAATCAGCGCCTCTGACCCCTCCACCTCAATCATTCCTTGTGACAGATCGATCTTCAACTTCGCTACTGACATAGCCGCCTCTCTGGGTATTGTTGCCTTCTGCCAGATATATCACATTGCCATGCTGTTTCGGAATACCAGTCTGCACTGGGTGTTTTGTTGCACAACATAAACAGGTTGTGCGCCCCGGCCGCAGCCAGCAGCAAGGCACGCTTGGCTGCCAGTTGGCCCTGCACTTCGCTCAGGTCCGGGTAGGGGCGTTGCTGCAGGATCAGGCCGTTGGCTGCGTAGGGCGGCAGCGGCACCTGGCCGTTCAGGTGGGCGACCAACTCCAGCAGGTGGCCCACCGCATACACCACCAACCCGCCGGCCAGGCTGGCTTCCTCGGCATTTTCCCGTGGTACCACCAGCGCCCGGCCTGCTTCGCGTGCCGCCAGTGCCGCAGGCAGCACGCCCTGCACCGGGCGCAATTTCCCCGACAGCGCCAGTTCGCCCAGGCATTCCATATCGACCAGGGTGGCAATCGGCACCTGGCCGTCGGCGGCGAGGATGCCCAGGGCGATGGCCAGGTCATATCGGCCGCCATCCTTGGGCAGGTCGGCGGGGGCGAGGTTCTGGGTAATGCGCCGCTGCGGGTACTTCAGCCCGGAGTTGACGATGGCGCTGCGCACCCGGTCCTTGCTTTCCTTGACCGTGGTTTCCGGCAGGCCGACCAGGGTGAGATGAGGCAGGCCGTTGGCCAGGTGGGTTTCGACGCTGACCGCCGGTGCCTGCACGCCTACCTGGGCGCGGCTGTGGACGAGGGCTAGAGACATGAACACTCCGTTGTTGCTGGAAAATGCCGCTTCCTGCGGCTGGGCAAAGAATAGCCAGTGCTGCCATGGCAGGCGCAACAAGTGTGCGTCGTGGTTTTTCAGGGCAGGGGTTTTCCCTGCGCTTTCATGCGCTTCGGCAAAAATGGATCCAATAGGCTTTGCGCAGTCGTCAGGTATGACTTAGTGTTGTTGGGCAACCGCAGTTGCCATGGGATGGCACTGCGTCTTCTTTCAAATGGACTTGAGGTATTGCACCGTGCAAATGCTCACCCGCACGCACCAGGCAATTCGCGAACTGGTGCAGGCCAGTGCATTCGTTGAACTCAACCGCTTTTTCGACAAGCTTGAGGCTCAATGGCGCCAAGCCCCGCCCGGCGAGTTCCCGGCCTACCTGGCGGCCATTGAAGGGCACATGCTGCTCGACCAGGAAAACCAGGGCGACAGGGCCCTGAGCCAAGTGCTCAGAGCCTGGATTGACGCGTGCCCCAGGGCTTACCACCCACAAGTGGTAATGGGTATGCACTGCTTCCACCGGGCCTGCCAGGTGCAGGTTGATGGCCCACGCAACGCTGCACGCTTGCTGGCGGTCGCGCAAATTTGTGAATCCGCCACCGCGCACCTGTTGCGTGCAATGGACCGCTCTGCGCACCCCGTGGCAGCGGCCATTGGCATGCTGCGCATCAGTGCGCAGCTCCATGAGCCTGGTTGGTTGCTCCAACTGTTCCAGGGGGAGCCTGCACGCTTCAGGCCCAGTGCCCATGCCGATGTAGAGGTACAGGAAACTGCAGCGCCGTTGCTGGTGAGGCATGGGTTGTTGCCCTTGGCCGAGCTGCCACAGGCGCTACCGCACTACCTGGGCAAGCGGGTCGACCATGAAAACGAGGACCCTCGCTATTACTGGCTGCGCCATGCGCTGATCGCCCGCCCCGGTTGCTTCGAAGCGATCCAGGCCCTTGCTGTGTACCTGCTGCCCCGCTGGGGCGGCAGCCTTGATGCGTTCGAGCTGTTGGTCAATGGCCCGCTGTGCGCAACCTGGGACGAGCGTTTGCGTAATGCGCTGCGCTGGATGGCTGTCGAAGGCCGGCTGAAGCTGCCACAGGCTGACAAGGTGCAGGCCGTCGCCGACTGGCAGCACGTGTTCGAAGACTGGTCACAACGCCCGTTGAGGCCCAGGGAACGTGCTGTCGTTCTGGCATGGCTGGGGGCGCTGCACAGCAGGGCATTGGGCGACCATGCTGGCGCTATGCGCGATTTTGCCGCGAGCGTGGCGTGCAATGCCGATCTTGGCGCCATCCGCGCCATGGGCGTGCCGTTTCGCTGTTTGGTCGAGCTGATACTGCGCGATGGCATGGTAGATGAGAGGCAACTGCTACACGGCGCTATTGAGCGCCTGTGTGACGGCCGTTCACATGCTGCTGCCTGTGCATTACGCGCGGCCGGGCACCGTTTTGGGCTGTGGGCGCTGCCACGCTCGGCCGAGCAGGCAAGGCTATGGTTGCAACGGGCGGTGAATCGCCAGTGCGCGGGCCAGGCACCGGGGTTCGAAGTGCTTGAAGTGGCACGGGTGCTGTGGGCAGCCAACCGGCATGAAGTGGCCTGCTACCTGTACGAACGCTTCGCCGAACTGAACCTGCCGGGTGCTGCCCTGGCCTTGTACGAGCTGCACCATGGCTGTCTGGCCAACACCCCGGCGCATTACCTGGATGACGAGGCCGCCGGGTACTGGCTGCAGCGTGCGGTGGAGGCGGGCAGCAGGCAGGCCAAATACAACCTAGCCTGCCTGCGCATGGACGGCGATGAGGATTTGAACGAGCGCAGTGCCATGCTGGCGGTCAGGCGCCTGCTTGTCGACGCGCTGGGCAACCCGCAGATCAACGCGCGTGCGCGTTTGCATCTGGGGATTTTGTTGCGCCGGTTTGGTGAGGCGCAGGAGCGGACCGAGGCGGTTGCTTACCTGCTGAGCCTGGTCGAGCACCCGGACCCGTGGCTTGCAGGGCGTGCCAGCGCCGAACTGGGGCTGGCCTGGATGCAGGGGCGTGGCACCCGCAAGCAAAGCCGCTTTGCCGCCATCGAATGGGTCAACCGAGCGGCCAGCTTGCAACCAAGGGATACGGCCATTGGTGATATCCAGGCCCAGATCCTCAATTCGCACAACCGGGTGAAGACATTGTTTACTCAGTGCGGGGCGGCGTTGTTCCGCGGCACCTTGCATGCAAGCGAGCTACCACCGAAACAGGCCTTTACCCACGCCGAGTCGTTACGGGTTCAACCTGCATCGGAGGGGCTTAGGCGCGCACATAAACCCAGGCTGTCAGGCCCGATGCGAGGGTGACGGCGACACGCTTGTAGTCGGCAACTTCATAGCGGTCCGCCGCTGCCAGTTCGTCTTCGCTGATCTGGAAGACCATACCGGCCACGCTGTCGTTGGCCTGGCTGCTGGGGGAAACGATGGGGTGATGGGACTTGCCGCTGGTCGCCAGTACGTCCGGGTCAGTGATCTCGACCCAGTCCAGGCGGTAGCCCGGCATACGGTCGGCCTGGCCGTTCAGCTCACGGCCAAAGTTGGCCAGTTGCACGGCTTTATCCTGCAAGGTGCCGTAGGAAAACAACAGTACCGGGTATGCGCTGGAGGGCTGCATTCACTCATCCTGTGAAGTTGGGTTCAGCCGCGCTTCCAGCTCGGCTACCTGTTTTTCCAAGGCCTCGAGGCGTGCGCGGGTGCGCGCCAGCACGACCATCTGGCTGTCGAACTCATCGCGGCTGACCAGGTCCAGCTTGCTGAAGGCACCTTGCATCAACACTTTGAACTGGCTTTCCAGTTCCGCACGGGGCTGGGCGGCATCGCTGCTGAACAGGCGCGAGGCCTGGTCGCTCAGGGCATCGAGAAGGGCTTTGGGCGCGAGCATGGGGCTGTCCACTGAAACGGAGAAATGGCCGCCAGTGTAGCACGCACAAACCTGGCGCCTGAGTGCACATTGGCCTTTGTGGGAATGGCCTTGCGTGGCGATTGGGCTGCACAGCGGCCCCGGCAATATCGGCACCAAGGCACAAATCGTAGGGGCGCTTCGCAGCCCCATCGCGACGCAAGGCCGCCCCCACAAAGAGCGCGTGCGGTTTTCAATCAGTTGCACATTTTTCGCGCAGCTTGCCCCGCCTCGGCGCACCGAAACTGTGCATGTTTCCAATGCTGGCGACTGGCCAATCCCGACCAAATCACATAACGCTCTGTTTTTCGGCGCTTTGTCCGAACTGGCAAGGATTCTGCAAAGATCTGTACGAGCCATGCACTGAAGCAGTTCCTTGTGACCAGGCAGTGCGCACGCGGAGCCGGATGCCGACGACGCGTTACAAAGCCAACCGCTGCGCTTAGACTTGAGACGGGTTTGTTTTCCTGGGGCAAGTCCACCAAATCGGGAGAGAGTTTCATGAAGCTAGTCACAGCCATCATCAAGCCGTTCAAGCTGGACGACGTGCGCGAGTCGTTGTCGGAAATCGGCGTGCAGGGCATCACCGTCACCGAAGTCAAAGGTTTCGGTCGGCAGAAGGGCCACACCGAGCTGTATCGCGGTGCTGAATATGTGGTCGATTTCCTGCCCAAGGTGAAGATCGATGTCGCCATCGATGACAAGGACCTTGATCGGGTAATCGAAGCCATCACCAAGGCAGCCAACACCGGCAAGATTGGTGACGGCAAGATTTTCGTGGTGAATCTGGAGCAGGCAATCCGCATCCGTACCGGCGAAACCGATACCGACGCGATTTAAGCAGCAACAAAGCCTCACCAAACCCAACGCCCCAGGAGAAAACAACATGACTCTGCGTAAGATCGCAGGGCTAGGAGCCCTATTGTCCCTCGTAATGCCCGGGCTTGCCCTGGCAGAGGAAGCTGCCCCAGCGCTGAACTCCGGCGACACCGCCTGGATGCTGACCGCAACGGCGCTGGTGCTGTTCATGACCATTCCAGGCCTGGCCCTGTTCTATGGCGGCATGGTGCGTTCCAAGAACGTGCTGTCGGTGATGATGCAGTGCTTTGCAATTACCGGCCTGATGAGCATTCTCTGGGTCGTCTACGGCTACAGCATGGCCTTCGATACCGCCGGTATGGAAAAGGGCGTGCTCAACTTCAACTCTTTCGTTGGCGGCTTCTCCAAGGCCTTCCTCAGCGGCGTCACGCCCAACAGCCTGACCTCGGCCACCGCGCTGTTCCCTGAAGCGGTGTTCATCACCTTCCAGATGACGTTCGCCATCATCACCCCGGCCTTGATCGTCGGCGCCTTTGCCGAGCGCATGAAGTTCTCGGCGATGCTGGTCTTCATGGGCATCTGGTTCACCCTGGTGTATGCGCCGATCGCACACATGGTGTGGAGCGGTGACGGTGCCCTGATGTGGGACTGGGGCGTACTGGACTTCGCTGGCGGCACCGTGGTGCACATCAACGCCGGTATCGCAGGCCTGGTCTGCTGCCTGGTACTGGGCAAGCGCAAGGGCTACCCGACCACGCCGATGGCCCCGCACAACCTCGGCTATACCCTGATGGGCGCAGCGATGCTGTGGATCGGCTGGTTCGGTTTCAACGCAGGCTCTGCTGCTGCCGCCAACGGTACTGCCGGCATGGCCATGCTGGTCACTCAGATCGCTACCGCCGCCGCCGCCCTGGGCTGGATGTTCGCCGAGTGGGTCGGTCACGGTAAGCCAAGTGCTCTGGGCATCGCTTCGGGCGTGGTTGCTGGCCTGGTTGCCATCACCCCGGCTGCGGGCACCGTCGGGCCGATTGGTGCGCTGATTATCGGCCTGGTTTCGGGTGTGCTCTGCTACTTCTGCGCCACCACGCTCAAGCGCAAACTCGGCTATGACGATTCCCTGGATGCCTTCGGCGTGCACGGTGTTGGCGGCATCATCGGTGCCATCCTCACGGGTGTGTTCGCGGCCCCGGCGCTGGGCGGCTTCGGTACCGTCACCGACATCGGCATGCAAGTCTGGATCCAGGCCAAAGGTGTGATTTTCACCGTGGTCTACACCGCCATCGTCACCTACGTGATTCTCAAGGTGCTGGATGTGGTGATGGGCCTGCGGGTCAACGAAGAAGAAGAGTCGGTCGGCCTTGACCTGGCTCAGCACAACGAGCGCGGCTACAACCTGTAACTGCGACGCGGTAAAAACTTGCCCGGCTTGCCGGGCATTTTTTTGCCAGTTTTTCAGCATTTCCCGCACGGCAAACGGTTTATTCGACACGTTCGTGACGTAGGTAAAAAACTTACAAGCCACAGGGCGTTTATGGTGCTTTGCTTTTTCCACGGGCGCGCTAGAATGCGCGCCGAAGGGTGTTTGACGAGTAGTCCACACACTTCGCCAGCCTTTGCTAGGCTTGCCAATAGCGTGTGGCCAGCAGGGGCTAATGGATTTGTCAGGTCCTGCCAGGAGCAGGGCCTGCTGGGTGCCGCCTCCCATCAGGAGTGCCGACCCAAGGGCAGTGGCCTAACCCACGGCCAGTTGAATTTTCACTGGTGGCTGCCGGTCTACGGCTGCACTGGTCTATAACCAACCTGCTTTTCGCAAGTCATGAGGTAGAACATGAGCGACGACGATCTGGAAAATGATGACCTCGAAGTAGGCGACGAAGACGAGGGTGATGAGGTCCTTGAAGGGGCGGCTGATGACGGCGTTGAAGACGCTGGCGATGACGACAGCAGCCCGGCACCCGTTGCCAAGGGCAAATCCAAGGCCGCAGTCTCGGTAGACGAGATGCCGAGCATGGAAGCCAAGCAGAAAGAGCGTGATGCACTGGCCAAGGCGATGGAAGAATTTCTTTCTCGTGGTGGCAAGGTGCAGGAAGTCGAGGCCAACGTGGTCGCTGACCCGCCCAAGAAGCCGGACAACAAGTACGGCAGCCGCCCTATCTGAGTGGCTGATCGCAAAAAAGCCCGCCGTCGCTGCGGGCTTTTTTACGCCTGTGGGTTTTGTGTTGCCCGTGCCGGCCTCTTCGCGGGCATGCCCGCTCCCACAGGTTCACCACAGGGTTCAGGACCTGCGCGGTCCCTGTGGGAGGGGGCGTGCCCGCGAATGGGCCGCAAAGCGGCCCCGTCAGCGCCAGCGTGCAAGCACGTCAGGTAGTTGCGACAGGCGCTGGATCTCGGCGTCCGGCGCCTGATCGCCAGCCCAGGCCTTGCCTTGCGGGTTGAACCACACCGCCCGCAACCCGGCGCGCTGGGCACCGGCAATGTCATCGCCAGGGTGATCGCCGATGTGCACTGCCGCACCCGCGTCCACCTCGCCGCGGCGCAACGCTTCAAGGAATGGTGCAGGGTCTGGTTTGCCGATGCCCAGGTCCTCGGCGCACAGGGCAAAGCGGAAGTAATCCGCCAGCCCTAGCCGGCTGACGTCGGCATTGCCGTTGGTGACCACGCCCAGGATGTATTGATGGCGCAAGATTTCGAGCACCGGCTGCACCTCTGGGAAGATCTCCACCTGGTGGCGGGCATGCAGGAACACTTCGAAGCCTTCGTTGGCCAGCGCCTGTGCGTGCTGCTCGCTGTAGCCGACCTCTTCCAGAGCATGAAACAGCACGCGCCTGCGCAGGGCACTGATGCGGTGCTTGAGGCCGGGCTCTGCTTGCACCAGGCGCTCGCGGATGGCGAACAGGTGTTCCACCGGCACACTGCCGAGGGTGGGTGCGTTGGCCTCGAGCCAGTCGCGCAGCACGACTTCCGCGGTAGCAATCACCGGCGCGGTGTCCCACAGGGTATCGTCGAGGTCGAAGGTGATCAGCTTGATGCTCATGAGTCTGTGCCTTTGCTGCGTTTGGCCCGAGGATGGGCGCTGTCGTACACCGCGGCCAGGTGCTGGAAGTCCAGGTGGGTGTAGATTTGCGTCGTGCTGATGTCGGCGTGGCCGAGCATCTCCTGCACCGCGCGCAGGTCCTGGGATGATTCCAGCACATGGCTGGCGAAGGAATGGCGAAGCATGTGCGGGTGCAGGTGTTGGCCCAGCTCACGCTCACCGGCGGCCTTTACCCGCAGCCGAACTGCCTGGGGGCTGATGCGATTGCCCTGGCGGGTGATGAACACTGCACGGTCGCGTGGGTTGCCGATGCCGCGCAAGCGGTACCAGGCCTGCAACGCCTCGCGAGCCTTGCGACCCACCGGCAGTACGCGGGCTTTTCCACCCTTGCCCAGTACCTGCACCAGGCCGGCGGCGAGGTCGAGGTGATCAAGATCGAGGTTGGTCAGTTCCGATAGGCGTAGGCCTGAGGAATAGAACAGCTCGAGGATCGCCTGGTCACGCCGGGCAATGAAGTCGTCGTCGACGCCACCATCGAGCAGCTGCAGTGCGCGATCGGTATCCAGTACCTTGGGCAGCCGACGCTCACCTTTGGGTGCGCTCAGGCCGGTGGCCGGGTCGTGCTGGCACAGGCCTTCGCGGTTGAGGTAACGGTACAGGCCGCGTACTGCCGACAGCAGGCGTGCCAGGCTGCGCGGGGACTGGCCATGGTGGTGCAAGCGGGCGATCAGCTGGCGCAGTTGCTGGATTTGCAGCGCCTGCCACTCGGCAATGCCGTGTTCTTTGCAGTAGGCGATGACTTTTTCCAGGTCGCGACGGTAGCCCAGCAAGGTGTGCTCCGACACCTGGCGCTCGTTGCGCAGGTGTGCGCAATAAGCCTCCAGCTGGCGTTTCATCAGCGTACCGAGCGCAGTGTCTGGGTAACGCGTGGCACAACGCGGCCGAGCACTTCGGCGATATAGCCGAGGAAAAGGGTGCCGACGCTGCTCTTGTAGTGTTGCGGGTCGCGGCTGCCGATGGCCAGAACCCCATGCAGCCCTTGGTACTCAAGAGCTGCCACGGCGCTGGAGCCTACTTCCCGGCGCTGTTCTTCACCGAACAGGAAAGCCAGCTCGTGCTCGCGCAGGTTGCCACTGACGGTCTTGCCACCGCCCAGCAGGGCACCGATGGCTTGCTGCGCCTCGGCATTGCTGACCCAGCGCCCCACCGGCGCGACGTTGTCGCCGAACAGGATCAGGCTGACGAAGGGCACCTGGAATTCCTGGCGCAGGCTGTCTTCGACCGCCATTACCACTTCTTCCAGGCTGCCGGCATCGAGCAGGTCAAGGATCAGCCGGCGGGTCTTGTCGAACAGCCGGTCGTTGTCGCGGGCCACGTCCATCAGTTGCGACAGGCGATGGCGCATTTCGATGTTGCGGTCACGCAGCAGCTTGAGCTGGCGTTCCACCAGCGACACGCTGTCTCCTCGCTGGTGCGGGATGTGCTGTTCGATCAGCAGCTCGTCGTGCTCGGCGAAGAAGGTGGGGTGGGCGCGCAGGTAGGCGACCACCGCTTCGGCATCGAGCTCGTCGGACTGCTTGGGTACAACCTTGGGCTGATCGGTCATGGCGGTTACTCGTTTAGAGACGAACCTGTCCTTCGTAGACGCGTACGGCCGGGCCGGTCATCATCACGGGCTTGCCGGGGCCGGCCCATTCGATGTGCAGGCGACCACCGGGCAGGTCGAGGGACACCGGGGAATCCATCCAGCCCTGGCTGATCGCCGCCACGGCTGCGGCGCAGGCGCCGGTGCCGCAAGCCTGGGTTTCGCCGGCGCCGCGTTCCCACACGCGCAGGTTGGCGCGGTGGCGGTCGATGACTTGAATGAAGCCGGCATTCACCCGCTGTGGGAAGCGTGGGTGGTTTTCGATCTTCGGGCCCAGCTCATGCACAGGCGCAGTAAACACGTCGTCGACACGCAGCACGGCGTGCGGGTTACCCATGGACACGGCGGCTATCGAGTACAACTGGCCGTCAACTTCCAGCGGGTAGCTTGGCGCCTGTGCGTCGGCGACAAAGGGAATTTCGGCAGGGATGAAGCGCGGCGGGCCCATGTTGACACTCACCTGGCCGTCGTTCTGCACGTCCAGCACGATGATGCCGCTCTTGGTTTCCACGCGGATGCGCTTTTTCGCGGTCAGGCGCTTGTCCAGCACAAAGCGGGCAAAGCAGCGCGCACCGTTGCCGCATTGCTCGACCTCGGAGCCGTCGGCGTTGAAGATGCGGTAGCGGAAGTCCACTTCCGGGTTGTTCGGCGCCTCGACGATCAGCAACTGGTCAAAGCCGATGCCGGTGTGGCGGTCACCCCATTGCTTGGCGTGCTTGGGCTGAATGTGCGCGTGCTGGCTGACCAGGTCCAGGACCATGAAGTCGTTGCCCAGCCCATGCATCTTGGTAAAACGCAGCAGCATGGGCTTACTCCGGCAGCAGGCTTTCGCCAGCATACAGTTCGGCGACGGTCTCGCGGCGGCGTACTTCGAACGCCTGGTCGCCGTCGACCAGGATTTCAGCGCAACGGCCGCGGGTGTTGTAGTTGGAGCTCATGACAAAACCATAGGCGCCCGCGGACTCTACGGCCAGCAGGTCACCTTCGGCCAGGTTGAGTACGCGGTCCTTGCCGAGGAAGTCGCCAGTCTCGCAGATAGGGCCGACCAGGTCATAGGCACGGCCTTCGCCTGCACGTGGCTTGACCGCGCTGACACCCATCCAGGCCTGGTACAGGGCCGGGCGGATCAGGTCGTTCATCGCTGCATCGATGATCGCGAAGTCCTTGTGTTCGGTGTGCTTGAGGTATTCCACGCGGGTCAGCAGCACGCCAGCGTTGGCGACGATGTAGCGGCCAGGCTCGAACACCAGGGCCAGGTCGCGCTCGCCCACGCGTTCGCGGATGGCCTTGATGTAGTCGGCCACCTGTGGTGGCTGTTCGTCGCGGTAGCGCACGCCGACACCGCCACCCAGGTCCAGGTGGCGCAGGTGTATGCCGCACTCGGCCAGGCGGTCGACCAGCACCAGCAGGCGGTCGAGGGCGTCGAGGAATGGCTCGACGGTGGTCAGTTGCGAGCCGATGTGACAGTCGACACCGACCACTTCCAGGTTCGGTAGCTGTGCGGCGCGTACGTAGATGGCCTCGGCATCGGCAATGGCGATGCCGAACTTGTTTTCTTTAAGGCCGGTGGAGATGTACGGGTGAGTACCGGCATCGACGTCCGGGTTGACCCGCAGCGACACCGGGGCAACCTTGCCCATTTCGGCGGCGACTACTTGCAGGCGCTCCAGCTCGTCGGTGGATTCGACGTTGAAGCAGTGCACGCCAACTTCCAGGGCACGGCGCATGTCTTCACGGGTTTTGCCAACGCCGGAGAACACCACGCGGTCGGCACGCCCGCCAGCGGCCAGTACACGCTCCAGTTCACCACCGGAAACAATGTCAAAGCCTGCGCCCAGGCGCGCCAGCACGTTCAGCACGCCAAGGTTGGAGTTGGCCTTGACCGCGAAGCACACCAGGTGCTCGGTGCCTTGCAGGGCGTCTGCGTAGCTACGGTACTGGGCCTCGATGTGGGCGCGCGAGTACACATAGGTGGGGGTGCCGTAACGTTCAGCAATGGCCGACAGGGCCACGCCTTCCGCGAACAGCTCACCGTCGCGGTAGTTGAAAGCGTTCATCTGGTTTCCTTACTGCGCTGGCGACTGCTCGGACTCGGACTCGGACTGCAGCTCGGGCTGCTGTTCTTGTGCCGGGGCCGGCTTGGCTTTTGGCTGGTGCTGGTGCGACGTGTGCGCTTTGCCGTTATCGCCATCTTCAGGCAGATACAGCGGGCCTTTCTGGCCACAGGCCGAAACGAGGCAGGCAACAGCGACCAGCGCCGCGAAGGAGGAAATCAGGCGCTTCATGGGTGAAATCCTTAGAAAAATGCAGTATTGCGCCCGAGTATACCGAGCGACCGGCGGCTTGCCTATGCAAGGACCGGTCCGCCGGGCGGGCTATGCTTAGCCTCTGCGCAGCCCCCCGTAGGAGCGGGCTCGCCCGCGAAGAGGCCGGTGAACGCAACGGCTAAACCTTTGCATTCGGCGGCAAGCGCCCGTATCTTGCCCGGCTTGCCTGTAACGCAGCCAATTTCGAGGTTCCTGCAATGAGTTTGAGTGAAGCGCGTTTCCATGATCTGGTCGACGCGACCCAACAGGCCCTGGAAGATCTGTTCGACGAGAGCGGTCTGGACCTGGACATGGAGAACTCCGCCGGTGTCCTGACCGTCAAGTTCGAGGGCGGCGCCCAGCTGATCTTCAGCCGTCAGGAGCCATTGCGCCAGCTGTGGCTTGCCGACCGCTCCGGTGGTTTCCACTTCGATTACGACGAAGACAGCGGCAAGTGGGTGTGCGAAAAGAGCGAAGAGTTGCTGGGTGAAATGCTCGAGCGTATCGTCTGGGAGCGGGCCGGCGAGAAGCTGGACTTCGACGAAATCTGACATGAGTAGCGCCCAGGCCCGGCCGCCCAAGCCGCTTTACAGCAACGTCAGCCCTGCAGTGCCGTCACCGTGCATCAGCGTATGCCGGCTGGACGAACAGCGGGTGTGCACCGGTTGCCATCGGCATGTCGAGCACATTCGCGAATGGCGCTCGGCCGATGACGAACGGCGCCGTCAGATCTGCCGCGAGGCCCAGGTCTTGCGCGAGCAGGCTAAGGCACACTGAGCGCAGGGGCTTGAGTATTTGCCCGGCTGTGGTAGTGTCGGGTTCTGCGTCGGTGACGCCAAAGCCTTCTCAAACCCCGCCCTTGGGCGGGGTTTTGCTTTATTTGCACATTGAAAACTGCCTGTTCAAAGGAGTCTGACTGGATCATGAGCACCAAGCCTTCCCTCATCCTCACCCGATTGGACGTACAACGTCTGGAGCGTCTGATCGACAGCCTCGACGAGAGTACGCCGGGTGTGCTCGCCCTGCAGGACGAGCTTGACCGCGCCGAGCAGGTGGTCGGTCACGAGGAAGTGCCGGCGGGCGTGGTGACCATGAACTCGCGGGTGCACTGCCGTGAGGAAGCCAGCGGCAAGGACTACCACCTGACACTGGTGTACCCCAAGGATGCCGGGCCGGAAGGCAAGGTCTCGATCCTGGCGCCGATTGGCTGCGCTTTGCTGGGGCTGTCGGTGGGCGAGCAGATCGACTGGCCGGCACCGGGGGGCAAGACCCTCAAGCTGAAGCTGCTGGAAGTGGAGTACCAGCCGGAGGCGGCGGGCGATTACGACCTGTAAGGGCCAGGGGGCCGTTTCGCGGCCCGTTTGCAGCGCAAGGCTGTTGCTACAGAGAGATGCACTCTTTTGTCGCCGCCTTGTGCTGCGAGTTCAGGCGCCCTCCGCCAAAACCTGCTCCAACCCCTCATTCAAAGCCTGCTCCAGCACCCGCTTGTAGCTCAGGTAGGCCTGCGTTGCCCCCAGCCGGTCATCCAGCAACTCGGACAAATCCAGGTCGGTGATATAGCACCGGTACTGCGCTGTGCCACGGCGCTGACCGATGATCTGCCTGGCCACCACCGCATACAGCTGCTCACCATGTTCCAGCTCGGAAAACTCCTGCTGGTCGCAGTACAGCGTCACATGCGCCACGCCCGCTACACCCGCCTGGATAATCGCCTGTACCTCATAGTAAGGCTGGTCGCTGCCCTCGGCCGGGGCCAGGCGCGGCTCGATGTTGCGTGCCTTGCCTGGGCCGGTGGGCAGCAGCTGCGCGTAGTGGATATCCAGCGAGGCGGGTCGCAGGCTATCGAGGGGCAGGCGGGCATCGCGGCGCATCACCACCGAGCGCAGAAAACGTTGCAGTGGCAACAGCAGATGCGCTTCGTCATGCAGCGGCAGGCGTTGTTGCCACAATGCGTTGTATTCATCCAGCACATACACATCGGCCCAGCCGCCCTGCAGGCGGTAGAACACCTGAATGCAGGCTGGTCGGCCTTGCTCCAGCACCAGGCGCAGGTCGTGGTCCTGCAGCGCATTGGCATCCAGGTACAGCGGGCTGTAGGTGCCTCGCTCTTCGCCCAGGTAGGCCAGTAGCGCCTCATGCTCGGCCAGGGTGGTCAGGCTGACATGCTCGGGCAACAGCTCCAGCACATGGGTGTGGTGGGCCACTTGCAGCAGGTAGCGGTGGTGGAGCCCTTGATCCCGCAGCAGCTGCGCGGTGTCGAAAATTTCCTCTACGCGCTGGCCGATCGGCTGGGCGCGGCTTTGGCAGAAGCAGCGTACTCGCACCCTTGGCCGGTGGCCGCGCTGCGCCGGGCTGTTGAGGAAGTCGCGCAGGCAGCGCACCAGCGCGTGTTCACCGTCATAGCGCTGGACCAGTACCTCGTTCCAGCTGTTGACGGTGACCTGGTCCAGGGTCAGCACCAGGTTTTCGCGCACGCCAGCGTAGCTCAACGCGTCGGTGCGCTCTGTGGTCATCAAAACGTTCAGCTCGCGGTGGTGGCGCAGCGGGTCGACGCCGACGTTGACCAGCAACAACACCTCATCGGCAACGCTGGGCTGCAAAAGGCGCACTTCGCTGACGGTCGGCAAGGGCAGGGGGATACTTTGCCGCAGACAGCCCAGCAGGTTGAACAGCTCAAATTCCCCAAGGTCGCTGGCCCCTGGGTGCAGCGCCATGCGGGTGCTGCTGTCGATCACTCCGTTGCGATGGGCCCAGGTCAGCAGTTCGAGTAGCTCGCGGCAGCGTTTGATCGGGCTGAAGTGCTGCACCTCATGGGTGCTCAGGTTGCCGCTGTACAGCTCCCAGTGGTAGCTGCCCGGCTCCTTGCGGTTGGGTGCCTGGACCAGCGTCAGGGTGCCTTCGGCGAGGTCAGGGGCGATGCCGGGGTTAATCACTTCGACCTTGCCGGCGCGGCGCTCGAAGGCTGCGTACAGGCGCCGGCCCAGCACATTGAGGTCGCGCTGGTCGGCGCGGCTGCTGGCGTTCTGGGTGCGAGCGAACTGGCTGAGGAAGCGATAACTGAGGTTAAGCTCGGCCACCAGCTCACGCCGCTCGACGGCAACCTGCTGCACTTTCCATTGGCTGCGGCTGTCCAGCAGGGCCAACTGGCGCTGGTCCCAGCCCCACTCGTCGGTCAGGCGCTGCAGCAGCCGGCGTTGCCAGCCATGGCTGCGGCCTTGGTCGCTGAGCTTCTTGTTCACCTTCAGGTACAGGCTGCGCCGTACCAGCTCCAGGCGCGCGGGTTCGCCGCGTTGCAGCAGGTAACGTTCGATGCGCCGGTAGACCATCACGTAGGGGTCCAGCTCATCGAGGTCGAGCTGGTTGGCAAATACTGCCTGCTTGTAGTCCAGGCTCAGGCAGCGCACCGCAGGGTGTTCGCCGGCGTAGGCTTCGGTCAGCAGCAGTTTGAGCAGCGATTTGTAGGGCGAGTCGATGCCTTTGAACAATTGCCACAGGCCAGCGCCGACGAACTCACCGGGCGGAATGTGCGCCAGGTTGCCGAGGTCAAGGGCTTCCTGGCTGCGGATAAAGCGCTTGGACAGCAACGTCTGGGTGTAGCTGTAGTAGTTGTGTTCCTCGTACACCGGTACCAGCCACCACAGCGGCGTACGCCCGGCCAGCCACAGGGTGGTGCGGTAGAACTCGTCCAGCAGCAGGTAGTGCTGGGTGGTGCCGCAGTCGTCGGAGCCGAGCTGGCCATCGCGCTGACCCTGGGCGAAGCCCTGTGTGTCGATCAGGAAAAAGTGTGCTTCGGCGCCCAGGCTTGCCGCCCAGGCCTCCAGCAGCTGGCACTTGCGGCGCAGCTCACCCAGCAGCTGTTCGGGCAAGCCGGGTGCATGGCACACCCACAGGTCCATGTCGCTGTGCTCGGCCTGCGCCAGCGAGCCCAGGCTGCCCATCAGGAACAGGCCGTGGATCGGGCGTGGCGGGTTGCCATGCTGGGCCTTGTAGGTGAACGAGCGGGCCAGGCGTTGGGCATCGGCCACCAACTCGGCGCTTGGCTCGTAAGCCGATACGCCCGCAGGGGTGCTGCCGGAGACGTAACCCGGCAATAGCGGGTGGTTCACGTGAAACAGCAGCGGCAGCAACGACAGTACCTGTTGCTGGCGTGTTGACAGGCCTTCCTTTGCCCGCTGCAGTCGGCCCTGGTTGAGATGCAGGAAGCGCGCACGCAATGTCGCCAGGACCTTGCGGTCGATGCCTTCGTCCAGGTCAGGGCGGATTTCGTGAGGGTGGTTCATTGCGCGCTCGGGCAGGCCATTGAAGCTGTGGCGAGTTTAGCCTGAGTGGCGGGGTCGGATAAGCGGTAATTGAAATTCTGGCGCCATTTTTCCAGCGCTGGCCTGCTCCAGCTTTCGCTGCGCTTCAGGCATGATGGGCGCATTGAGTTCATGTAGAGAGTGTCCAATGCGTGTATGGATCGATGCCGACGCCTGCCCCAAGGCGGCCAAGGATCTGATCGTCAAGTTCGCCCTCAAGCGCAAGTTCGAGGTGGTGATGGTGGCGGGGCAGGCGGTGGCCAAGCCGGCGTTCGCGATCGTGCGTCTGATCGTGGTGCCCAGCGGCATGGATGCGGCCGACGATTACATTGTGGAGCACGCCGTGCCTGGCGAGCTGGTGATCTGCAGTGACGTGCCGCTGGCCGACCGCCTGGTGAAAAAGGGCGTGGCCGCACTGGACCCGCGTGGGCGTGAGTTCGACGAGCGCAACATGGGCGACCGCCTGGCGGCGCGCAACCTGTTCACCGAGCTGCGTGAGCAGGGGCAGGTGGGGGGCGGGCAGGCGGCCTATGGCGAACGTGAGAAACAGGCGTTTGCCAATGCACTGGACCGGATCATTGCCCGCCTCTCGAAAAGCTGAGCGCTGACACGGTTCCTGTCGGCGACAGCCCAGCGTGGCGCGGTGGATGGCACCGGCTTTGCCGGTGTTCGCGGGTAAACCCGCTCCTACAGGTGATCGCGCAGGCTTTTCATGAGTTGCCCCCACAGGTACCGCGTGACCTTGAAGCCTGTGCTGGACCTGTGGGAGCGGGCATGCCCGCGAAGAAGCCAACGCAATAACTTACTCGTGCGTCAGCTCCAGCACTCGGTCTACCAGCTTGTAGATCCCGCCCGCCGCCTCGCTGATCGACTTGGCCTCCATGTACGCCGGGGTCGTCACGAGCTTGCGCTGGGTGTCTTCGACAATGTCGTGTACATCGCACGCTTCATGGGTGCCGCCCATCTTCTCGACAGCCGCCGCAGTGCCGGCATCGCTGCCGATGGTGCAGACCACGCCCGGCCCGTAGATCTTCGCCGCAAGCGCCGGCGAGATGCAGATCAGGCCAACGGGTTTGCAGGCGTCGGCAAAGGCTTCGGCCAAGGCCAGCACGTCTGGGTTCACGCTGCAGTTGGCGCCTTCCACGGCAAAGTTGGACAGGTTTTTAGCCACCCCGAAACCGCCCGGCACGATCAGTGCGTCGAAGTCTTCGGCCTTGGCTTCACGGATATCCTTGACCTCGCCGCGGGCAATGCGCGCCGACTCCACCAGCACATTGCGCGATTCGGGCATTTCTTCGCCGGTCAGATGGTTGATTACATGCATCTGTGCGATGTTCGGCGCGAAGCACTGCACCTGCGCACCGCGCTGGTCGAGGCGCAGCAGCGTGATCACGCTTTCGTGGATTTCGGCGCCGTCATACACGCCACAGCCGGAAAGAATCACCGCTACTTTTTTTGTCATGCTCATTACTCCAGTGTCGAGGCGCTAAATGTCCTCTAGTTTGGCAGATGTCGCCATAGGGATTCCTGCGGGGGCGGCCTAATCTTGGTGGATAACGCCTGAGGTCGCGCCCATGGACCTGATACTGCTGGCCGTGCCGTTCTTTTTTGTGCTGATAGCCGTCGAGCTGGTCGCCGACCGCGTGCGCGGCCAGCACAACTTCACCCTGGCCGACTCGATCAACAGCCTGAGTACCGGCGCACTGTCGACCAGTACCGGCCTGCTGACCAAAGGCGTAGGGCTGGTCACCTATGCTCTGGTCTTCGAGCACCTGGCGCTGTTGCAATTGCCGGCGCAGGCAGGGTGGGTCTGGTTGCTGGCCTTTGTCCTGTACGACTTCTGCTACTACTGGCTGCACCGCCTGGGGCATGAGCGCAACGTACTGTGGGCTGCGCACTCGGTGCATCACCAGAGCGAGGAGTACAACCTCACCACGGCGCTGCGCCAGACCAGTAGCGGGTTCCTCTTCTCGTGGTTGTTCTACCTGCCGCTGGCGCTGCTGGGTGTGCCGCCACTGGTGTTCATCACCGTCGCCTCGCTCAACCTGCTGTATCAGTTCTGGGTGCATACCCGGCATATCCCTAAACTTGGCTGGCTGGAGTGGGTGTTGATCACGCCGTCCAATCATCGCGTCCACCATGCGCAAAACCCTGCTTACTTGGATCGCAATTACGGTGGTGTGTTCATTCTCTGGGACCGTCTGTTCGGCACGTTCAAGGAGGAGGACCCGGCCGAGCCGGTGGTGTTCGGGGTGACCACGCCGCTGGCCAGCTGGAACCCGCTATGGGCCAACCTGCAGTTCTATGCCCAGCTCTGGCACGACGCCCGGCGCACCACCAGCCTGTGGGACAAGCTGCGTATCTGGTTCATGCCTACCGGCTGGCGCCCGGCCGATGTGGCCGCACGCTACCCACAGGCCAAGCAGGACCTGGCGCTGTTTCGCAAGTTCGAGATTGCCCTGGGGCGCGGGCAACAAGCCTATGTGGCGGCGCAGTTCGTGGTTTATGTGGCCTTGGGCAGCTACCTGATGGACGTGGCCGACCGCGTGCCGGCCGCCGCGCTGGTGCTCGGCTGGTCACTGATGGCGTTTGGTTTGTTCGTGCTGGGCGCGTTGCTGGAGAACCGGCCCTGGTCTGCACGCCTGGAGCTGGCGCGGTTGTGTCTGAATGCGCCGGCATTGTACCTGGCCGGCGCCTTGGGCTTAGCGGTGGTCGCCCCGCTGGCCTGGTTTCTGCTCGTGGCTTACAGCCTGCTCAGCCTCTGGGGGCTGGGCCTGGCTCGCCGCCCTGCGCTCCGCGCGCAGAGTACGGAAGCGCCGGCGCAGCCACAGCAGGCCGCCCAGCGCCACCAGGCCGCCAAGCACCCATAGCTCGTAACGTTTGACGTTGCCCAGCAAGCCTTCGAGGATGGCGCCGAAGTGGTAGGCGGCGGCGCCCAGGGCCACTGCCCAGATGCCCGCGCCAATCCCGTTCAGCAGCAGGTAGCGACGTGGCGGGTAACCCGACAGGCCGATGGCCACCGGCATGACCGTGCGCAAACCATAGACAAAGCGGAAGCTCAGCACCCAGATATCGGGGTGGCGGCGGATATGGTCCAGCGCCCGGTCGCCCATTGCCTGCCAGCGCGGCTTGCGCGCCAGGATCCTGCGCCCGTGGCGTCGGCCCATGAAGTACCACAACTGGTCGCCCGCGTAGCTGCCGAAGAAGGCCACCAGGCACACCAGATTGATATCCATGTAACCGCGGAACGCAAGGAACCCCGCAAGCACCAGAATGGTCTCGCCTTCAAAGAAGGTGCCTAGAAAAAGGGCGAAGTAGCCGAAATCCTGCAGGAATTGTTGAAGCATTTTCTGAGGTGCTGGCGAAATGAACGCGCAGCCTACCCCTTCGCGCGCGTTCGTGAAAGTGTCCAAATGTGTCTCGACGTGAACAATTCCAGCGCAGACAATGCCAGAGGCCCCTTGCCACGGCTTGCCCATATGTGTAACACGGGCGTCATAATGGGCGCTTATCTTGCCGCTCAATAGATGATAGGGCGTTAACGTCCTCAGGAACGCCAGATGAATAATGAAGTGCTAAGCCCTGTCGCGATCAAGGATGCTCAGGAGCTCCCAGAAGAGATGCTGCAGACCCCGCCAGACCTGCCTCCGGCGGCTGAGCCTGTAGCGGAGCCGGTGGCCGAGCCTGCAGCTCCGGTGCCCGCGCCGTCCCCGGCCATCGCCGTCCCTGGCCTGGACGACAGCAGCCTGTACATTCATCGCGAACTCTCGCAACTGCAGTTCAATATCCGGGTGCTGGAGCAGGCACTGGATGAGAGCTACCCGCTGCTGGAACGCCTCAAGTTCCTGTTGATCTTCTCCAGCAACCTCGACGAGTTCTTTGAGATTCGTGTCGCAGGCCTGAAGAAGCAGATCAACTTCGCCCGTGAACAGGCCGGCGCCGATGGCCTGCAACCGCACCAGGCGCTGGCGCGTATCAGCGAACTGGTGCACATCGAGGTAGAGCGCCAGTACGCGATCCTTAACGACGTGCTGCTGCCAGAGCTGGAAAAGCACCAGATCCGCTTCATCCGCCGCCGCTACTGGACACCCAAGCTCAAGACCTGGGTACGCCGCTACTTCCGCGACGAAATTGCCCCGATCATTACCCCGATTGGCCTCGACCCGACTCACCCGTTCCCGCTGCTGGTGAACAAGAGCCTCAACTTCATCGTCGAGCTCGAGGGGGTGGACGCCTTCGGTCGCGACTCGGGCCTGGCGATCATTCCGGCGCCACGCCTGCTGCCGCGGGTTATTCGCGTGCCGGAAGAGGTGGGCGGCCCGGGCGCAAACTATGTGTTCCTGTCGTCGATGATCCACGCGCACGCCGACGACCTGTTCCAGGGCATGAAGGTGAAGGGCTGCTACCAGTTCCGACTGACGCGCAACGCCGACCTGGCGCTTGACTCTGAAGAGGTCGACGACCTGGCCCGCGCGCTGCGCGGCGAGCTGTTCTCGCGCCGCTACGGTGATGCCGTGCGCCTGGAAGTGGCCGACACCTGCCCGAAACACCTGTCGGACTACCTGTTGAAGCAGTTCAGCCTCAGCGAAAGTGAGCTGTACCAGGTCAATGGCCCGGTCAACCTCACCCGCCTGTTCAGCATCACCGGCCTGGACAGCCACCCGGAGCTGCAATACACACCGTTCACCCCGGCGATCCCCAAGCTGCTGGCGAACGCTGACAACATTTTCAGTGTGATCAGCAAGCAGGACATCCTGCTGATGCACCCGTTCGAGTCCTTCACGCCAGTGGTCGACCTGCTGCGCCAGGCCGCCAAGGACCCGCACGTGCTCGCCGTGCGCCAGACCCTGTACCGCTCGGGGGCTAACTCGGAAATCGTCGACGCCCTGGTGGATGCAGCGCGTAACGGCAAGGAGGTCACTGCGGTGATCGAGTTGCGTGCGCGTTTTGACGAAGAGTCCAACCTGCAGATGGCCAGCCGCCTGCAAGCGGCCGGTGCGGTAGTGATCTACGGTGTGGTCGGCTTCAAGACCCACGCCAAGATGATGCTGATTCTGCGCCGCGAGCAGGGCGAGATCGTGCGTTATGCGCACCTGGGTACCGGTAACTACCACGCCGGCAACGCCCGCCTGTACACCGACTACAGCCTGCTGACCTCTGACGATGCGCTCACCGAAGACGTCGGCAAGCTGTTCAGCCAGTTGATCGGCATGGGCAAGACCTTGCGCATGAAGAAGCTGCTGCATGCGCCGTTCACCCTGAAAAAGGGCATGCTCGACATGATCGCGCGGGAAACCCAGTTTGCCCTTGAAGGCAAGCCGGCGCACATCATCGCCAAGTTCAACTCGCTGACTGACGCCAAAGTCATCAAGGCGCTGTACAAGGCCAGCCAGTCGGGCGTGAAAATCGACTTGGTGGTGCGTGGCATGTGCTGCCTGCGCCCGGGCATTCCGGGGGTTTCGCACAACATCCAGGTGCGCTCGATCATTGGCCGCTTCCTCGAGCACACGCGGGTGTTCTACTTCCTCAATGGCGGCGAAGAGCAGATCTACCTGTCCAGCGCCGACTGGATGGAGCGCAACCTCGACAAGCGTGTCGAGACCTGCTTCCCGGTGGAAGGCAAAAAACTGTTGCTGCGGGTGAAGAAGGAGCTGGAAGGCTACCTGACCGACAATACCCACGCCTGGACCTTGCAGCCGGACGGGCGCTACGTGCGCAGCACCCCGACCGGCAACCAGAACCCGCGCAGCGTTCAGGCGACCTTGCTGGAGCGCCTGAGCAACCCGGTCCTCAACGTACGCTGAGGACGAAGCCGACCCGGGCCAGCCACTCCGCCTCGTTGGCGAAGTCGGCCTGGGTCAGCTGGTTCTGCTCCAGCCAACCGTCAGGGAAGGCTACATCCAGGCTGTTGTCCCCGCCGTGCAGATCTACCTTTGGCATTTGCTGAGTGCCGCGGATGTGGTGGAACAGGATGGCAAAGCGCAGCAGCACGCACAGGCGCAGCAGCTTGACCCCTTCATCACCCAGTTCGGCGTAACGGTCCTTGGGGATGTTGCGGCGGTGGCCGCGTACCAGCAGGGCCATCATCTGCTGATCTTCCCGGGAAAAGCCTGCCAGGTCCGAGTGCTCGATCAGATAGGCGCCGTGCTTGTGGTAGTGATAATGGGCAATGTCCAGCCCGATTTCGTGCACTTTCGCGGCCCAGCCCAGTAGATCGCGCCAGTTTCCGTCTTTCAGGTTCCAAGCGTCGGCCACCTGGTCGAATGCGTGCAACGCCTTGCGCTCGACGCGCGCAGCCTGGCCCTGGTCCACGTGATAGCGCTCCATCAGCGAGTTCAGGGTGCGTTCGCGCACGTCTTCGTGGTGGTGGCGGCCAAGCAGATCGAACAGCACACCTTCGCGCAGGGCGCCGTCGCAGTGGTCCATGCGGTTCAGTTCAAGGGCATCGAAGATCGCTTCGAGAATCGCCAAGCCCGCCGGGAAGATAGTGCGGCGGTCTGGCTTGACGCCGTCGAAGTCGATCTTGTCGACCTCGCCCAGCTTGAACAGCTTGCGTTTGACCCAGGCCAGGCCTTCGGCGTTGACCTCGCCATTGCCCAGGCCACCGGCCTTGATGGCAGCGCCGATGGCGCGAATGGTGCCGGATGAGCCGATGGCCTCATCCCAGGTCAGGCGGTGCAGGGCATTTTCGATGCTCATCAGTTCCAGGCGCGCGGCCGTGTAGGCCTGGGCATAGCGGGCCGGGGTGATCTTGCCGTCGCGGAAGTAACGCTGGGTAAAGCTCACGCAACCCATCTGCAGGCTTTCACGCAGCAGCGGCTCGAAGCGCTGGCCGATGATGAACTCGGTACTGCCGCCGCCGATGTCGGCCACCAGGCGCTTGCCGGGGGTGTCGGCCAGGGTGTGCGACACGCCCAGGTAGATCAGGCGCGCCTCTTCACGGCCAGAGATGACCTCCACCGGGTGGCCGAGGATGGCTTCGGCGCGCTGGATGAATTCGTTACGGTTGCGCGCTTCGCGCAAGGCGTTGGTACCGACGATACGCACGGCGCCTGCCGGCATGCCGTTGATCAGCTGGGAAAAGCGCTTGAGGCAATCCAGGCCCCTTTCCATTGCCTCTTCACTGAGCATGCGCTCTTCGTCGATGCCGGCGGCCAGTTGAACCTTCTCGCCGAGCCGCTCAAGGATACGGATTTCGGTATGGTGGGCCTTGGCCACGACCATGTGAAAACTGTTGGAGCCAAGGTCGATGGCGGCGATCAGGGACAGGTTCTTCGCGATGGTATGCGGCATGATCTGGTTGTTCTCGGTCGTTAACCTGGCAATCGTGCCACGATAGCAGGCTATCGCCAACGCGTGACACTCAGCCGTTGTACTGGCCTTGATGCAAGGCAATGTGCCATTCGATTCTATGACGGCCATATGACAGTTTCGATTCGCGCCGTCTTGCGCAACTATAGTTACACTCAATCGTCCGTGGCTTCCTGTCCGGCGTAGGTGCGGCTATCATGGGCCACGTTTTTTGCTTACGACCCTGGAGATATCCATGAGCAGCGATCTGATCAAACATGTCACCGACGCCTCCTTCGAAGCCGATGTCCTGAAGGCCGAAGGCGCGGTACTGGTCGACTACTGGGCTGAATGGTGCGGTCCATGCAAGATGATCGCTCCGGTTCTGGACGACATCGCTTCCACCTACGAGGGCAAACTGACCGTCGCCAAGCTGAACATCGACGAGAACCAGGAAACCCCGGCCAAGCACGGTGTGCGTGGTATCCCGACGCTGATGCTGTTCAAGAACGGCAACGTCGAAGCCACCAAGGTTGGTGCACTGTCCAAATCGCAGCTGGCCGCATTCCTCGACGCCCACCTGTGATGTGAAAAGGCCCCGCAAATGCGGGGCTTTTCTTTTTCAGAGCACTAGACGCAGAAAAAAGCAAGTGTTACATTCGGCCTCGCACTGCTTTTCCAGTGCCCTCTACATGCCGTCGCCGAAGCATCCCTAATTCGAATCAGTACGCGATCCTGTCGCCATCCAGCGGCGCGGCCTCATTAAGCCAGAAGCTTAATTCTCCCTTCTTACATGATTACGTCATTCCCCTTATGAACCTGACTGAACTCAAGCAAAAGCCGATTACCGATCTTTTGGAAATGGCCGAACAGATGGGCATCGAAAACATGGCCCGTTCGCGCAAACAGGACGTGATTTTCGCCCTGCTGAAGAAGCATGCGAAAAGCGGCGAAGAGATCTCGGGTGACGGCGTGCTGGAGATTCTCCAGGATGGTTTCGGTTTCCTGCGTTCGGCTGATGCGTCCTACCTGGCCGGCCCAGACGATATCTATGTCTCGCCCAGCCAGATCCGCCGTTTCAACCTGCGTACCGGCGACACCATCGTCGGCAAGATCCGCCCACCGAAGGAAGGGGAGCGTTACTTCGCCCTGCTGAAGGTCGATACCATCAACTTCGACCGCCCGGAAAACGCGAAGAACAAGATCCTGTTCGAAAACCTGACGCCGCTGTTCCCGAACAAGCGCCTGAAGATGGAGGCCGGTAACGGCTCCACCGAGGACTTGACCGGTCGCGTCATCGACCTGTGCGCCCCGATCGGCAAAGGCCAGCGCGGCCTGATCGTTGCCCCGCCGAAAGCCGGTAAGACGATCATGCTGCAGAACATTGCGGCCAACATCACCCGTAACAACCCTGAGTGCCACCTGATCGTCCTGCTGATCGACGAGCGCCCGGAAGAAGTGACCGAAATGCAGCGCACCGTGCGTGGCGAAGTGGTTGCTTCCACCTTCGACGAGCCGCCAACCCGCCACGTGCAGGTTGCCGAGATGGTGATCGAGAAGGCCAAGCGCCTGGTCGAGCACAAGAAAGATGTGGTTATCCTGCTGGACTCGATCACTCGACTGGCGCGTGCCTACAACACCGTGATCCCGAGCTCCGGCAAGGTGCTGACCGGTGGTGTCGACGCCCACGCCCTCGAGAAGCCCAAGCGCTTCTTCGGTGCTGCGCGTAACATCGAGGAAGGCGGTTCGCTGACCATTATCGCCACTGCGCTGGTTGAAACCGGCTCGAAGATGGACGAAGTGATCTACGAAGAGTTCAAGGGTACCGGCAACATGGAGCTGCCGCTGGACCGCCGCATCGCCGAGAAGCGAGTGTTCCCGGCCATCAACATCAACCGTTCCGGTACCCGCCGCGAAGAGTTGCTGACCGCTGACGACGAACTGCAGCGTATGTGGATTCTGCGCAAGCTGCTGCACCCGATGGACGAAATCGCTGCCATCGAGTTCCTGGTCGACAAGCTCAAGCAGACCAAGACCAACGATGAGTTCTTCCTGTCGATGAAGCGCAAGTAAGCGAGCGTTTCAGGCTGGATTGATTGGGGCCGCCTTGCGGCCCTTCGCGGGCAAGCCCGCTCCTACACAGGTCACTGCGGCCCTTGTAGGAGCGGGCTTGCCCGCGAAGGGGTGCAAAGCGGCCCCAATGCATTTTCACCCCCAAACAAGGCCCGAACGGCGCTACACTCTGCACCCCGACCGATACGGCCAACACGAGGCTCCTGCATGCAGTATCGCGACTTGCGCGACTTCATCCGTGGCCTGGAACAGCGCGGCGAGCTCAAGCGCATCCAGGTACCGATCTCCCCCGTCCTGGAAATGACCGAGGTCTGCGACCGCACCCTGCGCGCCAAGGGCCCGGCATTGTTGTTCGAAAAGCCCACCGGCTTCGACATCCCAGTGCTGGGCAACCTGTTCGGTACTCCGGAGCGGGTGGCCATGGGCATGGGCGCCGAGTCGGTCAGCGAACTGCGGGAAATCGGCAAGCTGCTGGCCTTCCTCAAGGAGCCCGAGCCGCCCAAGGGCCTGAAGGACGCCTGGTCGAAGCTGCCGATCTTCAAGAAGGTCGTGTCGATGGCGCCAAAAGTGGTCAAGGACGCGGTGTGCCAGGAAGTGGTGGTCGAGGGTGACGATGTCGACCTTGGCACGCTGCCGATTCAGCACTGCTGGCCTGGCGACGTGGCGCCGCTGATTACCTGGGGCCTCACCGTGACCCGTGGTCCGAACAAGGACCGCCAGAACCTGGGCATCTACCGCCAGCAGGTGATCGGCCGCAACAAGGTGATCATGCGCTGGCTCAGCCACCGTGGCGGCGCCCTCGACTACCGAGAGTGGTGCGAGAAGAACCCCGGCCAGCCGTTTCCGGTCGCCGTGGCCCTGGGCGCTGACCCAGCGACCATTCTCGGCGCGGTGACCCCGGTCCCGGACACCCTTTCCGAGTACGCCTTCGCCGGCCTGCTGCGAGGCAATCGCACCGAACTGGTCAAGTGCCGTGGCAGCAACCTGCAGGTACCGGCAACCGCCGAGATCATTCTGGAAGGGGTGATCCACCCAGGCGAAATGGCCCCGGAAGGCCCTTACGGCGATCACACGGGCTACTACAACGAAGTGGACAGTTTCCCGGTGTTCACCGTTGAGCGCATCACCCACCGGCAAAAACCGATCTACCACAGCACCTACACCGGCCGGCCGCCAGATGAGCCGGCCATTCTCGGCGTGGCGCTGAACGAAGTGTTCGTGCCGATCCTGCAGAAGCAGTTCCCGGAAATCACCGACTTCTACCTGCCGCCGGAAGGCTGCTCGTACCGGATGGCGGTGGTGACCATGAAGAAACAGTACCCAGGCCACGCCAAGCGCGTAATGCTGGGTGTGTGGTCGTTCCTGCGACAGTTCATGTACACCAAGTTCGTTATTGTCACCGATGACGATATCAACGCTCGTGACTGGAACGATGTGATCTGGGCTATTACCACGCGCATGGACCCCAAGCGTGATACGGTAATGATTGACAATACCCCGATCGACTACCTGGACTTTGCGTCACCGGTGTCGGGGCTGGGTTCGAAGATGGGCCTGGACGCTACGCACAAGTGGCCGGGCGAGACTACGCGCGAATGGGGCCGGGTCATCGTCAAGGATGAGGCCGTCACCCGCCGTATCGATGAGCTGTGGGATCAGTTGGGAATAGATTGATGCAGGTAACGTTGCAGCCGTCCGGGGCGGTGCTGGCGCTTGAACCCGGGGAACGGATCCTGGATGGAGCACGGCGGCTGGGCTATGACTGCCCAAACAGCTGCCGCAATGGCAATTGCCATGTTTGCGCCGCGTTGTTGGTTGAAGGACGGGTTCGCCAGGATGGCGAAGTCCGCGACCATGGTGAGTTGTTCACCTGCATTGCCGAACCGCTGGAGGACTGCGTGTTGCTCTGGGACGGTGTGCTTGCCTTGGGCGAGCTGCCAGTGCGCAAGCTGGCGTGCAGCGTCAGTGAGTGCGTCGACGTCGGCGGCGACGTCTGGCGGGTGCGCCTGCGTGCGCCTGCCGGTAAACCTCTGCGTTATCACGCGGGGCAATACCTGATGATCGAACGTGAGGGCGGCAAGCAGGCAGCTTTCTCGCTGGCGTCCGCGCCACATGCCGGGCGTGAACTGGAGCTGCATGTGCTGGCGCGTGAGCCCAGTGCGGTGCAACTGATCGACCAGCTGAGGCGAGATGGCCTGGCGCGCATTGAAATGCCGTTTGGCGACACCCACCTGGCCGAGCTGCCCGACGGGCCGCTGGTGCTGATTGCCGCCGGCACTGGCATGGGCCAGATGCACAGCCTGGTCGAGCACTGCCGGGCTCAGGGCTTCAAGCACCCGGTACACCTGTACTGGGGGGTGCGCCGGCCCGAGGATTTCTATCAGATCGAGCACTGGGACGAATGGCAGCGTCTGCCTAATCTGTTCCTGCATCAAGTGGTCAGCGACCTGTGTGGCTGGGAAGGCCGCTGCGGCATGCTGCATGAAGCGGTCTGCGACGACATTGCCGACCTCAATAGCGTGCATGTGTATGCCAGCGGCTCACCGAACATGATCTACGCCACGCTCGACGCCTTGGTCGAAGCCGGTATGGATGCGCACCGCATGCGTGCCGATGTGTTCGCTTATGCGCCGCGCGGTTAATAACCGAAGTTTGAAAGTGTCGGTATAAGGCGGTAATTGTTACCGCCTTGGCCAATAACTTTCACCGCTGCTGAAACAGTACTTCCCAGTCGTCGGAGCCGTGTATGAAACACGTGCTCAAGGGCTTGAGTATTCCTGCAATTCTGGCCTATGGTTACTGCAAGCGCCCTTGGTAAAGCGGCCTGGGGCCGCAGCGTAATCGAAGCTCGCTACATCCGTAGTTCACAGGAATAATGGCGGCAGCTTATGTCGGCACTTGAAAGTATGTCTTGGGAAGTTTCATACCCTCCGGCACTTGATTTCGGTCAGCAACATACTCGCGAACAGTTGTTCAGCTCCATGAAAACAACCATGTCCAGGCATCAGGGTGGGCCGGTGTGGCTGTTTGCCTATGGTTCGTTGATCTGGCGCCCGGAGTGCAATTCGGTGGAGCGCCAGCGCGCGCGGGTACATGGTTATCACCGTGGCTTGTACCTGTGGTCGCATGAACATCGCGGTACCCCGGAAACGCCCGGGCTGGTGTTTGGCCTGGACCGCGGTGGCTCCTGCAGCGGCTTTGCCTACCGGCTGGATGAACGCAACCTGGACGACTCACTGATGGCCCTGTGGCAACGCGAGATGCCCTATCCGGCATACCGGCCGCACTGGCTCAACTGTCGCCTGGGCGATGGTAGCAAGGTGCAGGCCTTGGGCTTTGTACTGGAGCGGCATCTGCCGTGCTATGCCGGTAACTTGCCGGATACGTTGCTCAGCCAGATCCTGGCCAGTGCCAAGGGGCGTTATGGCACCACGCGTGACTATGTCGAGCAGACCTTGAATGCACTGCGCAGTCACCAGATGCCCGATCGCAACCTGGAAGCGCGATTCAGGCGTTGCCACAATCTGCGCGAAGTGTGAGCAACCTGTTCCGGCCTCTTCGCGGGTAATCCCTGTAGGCGCGGGTTTACCCGCGAATACGGTGGTGGCGACAACGGTGAACGGCGGGTGGAATTGGCCGGCAGGCCCGGCCCTTTCGCGGGTAAACCCGCTGCTACAGGCGACCGCGCAGAGGCCGGTACTGCCTTACCTGGCCAGCACCACCAACTTACCCACCGCCTGCCGTTGCCCCAGCTTCTCGATAGCAGCCCCGGCTTCTTCCAGTGGATAAGTCTGCGACACCAGCGGCTTCAACTTGCCCTCGGCATGCCAGGCAAACAGCTGGTGGAAGTTGGCCGCGTTGTCCTCCGGCTGGCGCTGGGCAAATGCCCCCCAGAACACGCCCAGTACCGCCGCGCCCTTGAGCAGCACCAGGTTGGCCGCCAGCTGTGGAATGCTGCCACTGGCAAAACCCACCACCAGCAGCCTGCCATTCCAGGCCAACCCGCGCACCGCTTGTTCGAACAGCTCGCCACCGACCGGGTCATAGATCACGTCCACGCCCTGGCCACCGGTCAGGCGTTTGATTTCTTCGCGCAGGTTGGCCTGGCTGTAGTCGATCAGCTCATCCGCCCCGGCAGCCTTGGCCACGGCCAGTTTCTCGGCACTGCTGGCCGCCGCGATCACCCGCGCGCCCATGGCCTTGCCGATCTCCACCGCCGCCAGGCCCACCCCGCCGGAAGCGCCCAGTACCAGCAGGGTCTCGCCGGCTTGCAACTGGCCACGCTGGCGCAGGGCGTGCATCGAGGTGCCGTAGGTCATGCCGAAGGCCGCAGCGGTGGTGAAGTCCATGCTCGCCGGGATCGGCAGAACGTTATAGAACGGCACCGCCACTTGCTCGGCGAACGCACCCCAGCCGGTGAGCGCCATGACCCGGTCGCCGACCTTGAACGCGCCGGCCTTTTCGCCGACGGCGGCCACCACGCCTGCTGCCTCGCCACCCGGAGAGAACGGCGGCGGTGGCTGGAACTGGTACTTGCCTTCGATGATCAAGGTGTCGGGGAAGTTGACCCCGGCAGCCTGCACGTCCAGCAGGATCTCGTTCTTCTTCGGCAGTGGGCTGGCCACCTCTTCCAGCACCAGGTTGCGCGCCGGACCCAGGGTTTTGCACAACACAGCTTTCATCGGGGCTATTCCTTTGCGGGTAGTGGCCGATAAGTGTAGGAGGGCCGCTTGGCAGGTCAACGAGCATGGCCCGCCCTGATGGGCCGGCATAAGCCCGAGCTTGGGTTTGAGCGGTGTGCTGGGTAAGCTGGCGCCAACTGTATTGAGGAGCGAATTCGTGAAAGCGTGGATCTTGATGGTGCTGGCGCTGCTGCTGCCGGCTGCGGCCATGGCCGAGGAAGCCAAGGAAGGGGTGCCCAAGGTCGCCTACATCAGTCTGAGCCCGCCCTTCGTTGGCAACTATGCGCTCGACGGCAGCCCGCGGCTGCGCGTGTACAAGGCTGACGTGGCCCTGCGCGTGACGGGCGACGAAGCGGCCAAGACGGTAAAGCACCACGAACCGCTGATCCGTAACCAGCTGGTGGCACTGTTCACCCAGCAGACGGTGGACAGCATGAGCAACGTCGAGGCCAAGGAGCATCTTCGCCAAGAGGCGCTGAAACAGGTGCAGCAGGTGCTGGAGGCGGAAGAGGGCAAGCCGATCGTTGAAGACTTGCTGTTCAACAACCTGATTGTGCAGTGACCTGAAACAGTGTGAGGTCCATCACTGGTAAGTCGGATTGAATCCAGGCTTACCCCGTGTGTAGGACCCTTCTGTCTTTCCTGTAAGCCATGCTGGGCCAAGTGCGACATGATCTACACGGTGGCTACCTCCAGATTGGACAGATGTCGGGTCAAATCGCGGCAAGGAAGTGGTCGGGAATACATGACCTTTACAATGCGGCCAGAGCATTTCGCCGCCGTGAGGGCTGCAGTTGGCTTTACGCTGGGTTTCACACATCCAGCAACAGAGCGGTCTGTTGTCAATGTTACGCTCGATGCGTGATGATCAGCCTGTTCCCGCAAGGGGCTTGTAAGACTCTGAGGATCCTGGTTCGACCAGCAATTACAGAGCCGGGCAGGTATATGGCGATGACAAGTCGACCTGTCTGTGAGTAGGGCGCCGAAAGGCGCCCTTTGTCTTTGTGCCAGTTTTCCAATTTTCGGCGGACGCTCGCGCATGCCTTCAAGACGCCAGGCTCCGACGAAACCGTACCAGCGCCACGCTGAAGAACACCAGGCCGATCAGCGTCAGCGCCAGGATATCCGGCCATACCACCGCCCACCCGGCATCCCTGAACAGGATTGCGGCACTCAGGCTGACAAAGTGCGTTGAGGGTGACCCTTGCATCACCCACTGCAGCCACTGCGGCATGCTGTCCAGAGGTGTGCTGCCGCCGGACAGCAACAGCATCGGGATGATCACCGGGATCGCCAGCAGGCCGAACTGCGGCGTCGAGCGCGCCAGGGTGGCGAGGAAAATGCCCAGCGATGTACTGGCGAACAGGTACAGCGCGGTCACGGCCAGGAACAGCCCCATCGAGCCAGACAGCGGCACGCCCAGTGCACCTTTGACGACTACCACCAACGAAATCCAGGTGCAGATCACCACCACCAGCGCGTTGCTGCCGATCTTGGCCAGCATGATCTCCAGCGCGGTCAACGGCAGCACCAGCAGGTGGTCGAGGGTGCCATGCTCACGCTCGCGCAGCAGCGCGGTCCCGGTGAGGATGATCGCCAGGATGGTGATGTTGTTGACGATCTGGATCACGGCCAGAAACCAGCCCCCCTCCAGGTTGGGGTTGAACAGCGCCTTGGGGTTGATCAGCACCGGGCTTTGCTCGTTACCACGCTGGCTGTAGTCGAGCAGCTCGCGCTCGAAGATGCGGCCGATGTAGCCGGCGCCCATGAACGCTTGGCTCATGGCTGTAGCATCGACGTTGATCTGCAGCTCCGGCGAGCGCCCGGCCAGCAGGTCGCTCTGAAAGTTCACCGGTATGTTGATGACGAAGGTGTACTGGCCGCTGTCCATGGCCTGGTCCAGGCGCTGCGGAGGCAGCGGCACGGCTGGCTGGAACTCGGGCGGTTGCAGGGCTTCGCTGAGCTTGCGCGAGAGCAGGCTATGGTCTTCATCCACCACCGCCACGCTGGCGTTGTGTACACCGATCACCGAGCCGGCTGCCGGCATGTAGATCGCCACGCTGAAGGCATATAGCAGGAACAGCAGCAGGACGCTGTCATGGCGCAGGCTGGTCAGTTCTTTCAGGCCCAGGCGCAGGGTGTGGTTCAGGCGCGACATGTCAGGCCTCCTGCTTTTTCAGCATTGCCAGGCTCAGGCCGGTGAACGCGGCAAAGAAGCTCAGCAGGATCAGGCACTGCGGCCACAACTCGCGCAGGCCTAACGCCTTGGTGAAGGTGCCGACTGCGATGTCGAGGAAGTAGCCCGCCGGGAACAACTGGCCCATCACCGCTGCCGCGCCGTCCAGCGACGAGCGTGGCACGATCAGCCCGGAAAACTGGATGGTCGGCAGGCTGGTAATGATCATGGTGCCGAGAATGGCGGCGATCTGGGTGCGGGTGAATGCCGAAATCAGCAGGCCCAGGCTGGTGGTTGCCAGCAGGTAGGCCACGCCGCCACATGCCAAAGCCAGTACGCTGCCCTTGAGCGGTACGGCGAACAGCCAGCGGTTCATCGCCACCAGCAGCGCCAGGTTGACCAGGCTCACAGCCAGGTAGGGCATCTGCTTGCCAAGCAGGAATTCCAGGCGGGTGAGGGGTGTGGCGTAGAAGTTGGTGATGGAGCCGAGCTCCTTCTCGCGCACGATGCCCAGTGCCGTGAGCATGGCCGGAATGAAGGCCAGTATCAGTGCCATCACACCCGGGCCGATGGCGTTCACGCTGACCACATCCTGGTTGTAGCGGAAACGCGTTTCCAGGCGCACCGGGTCCTGGCGCGGCTGCGGTTGTGGGCTGGCCTTTGCCAGTTGCTCCAGGTTGGCCTGGTGCACGGCTTCCACGTAGTTGCGGCTGGTTTCGGCGCGGAACGGCATGCCACCGTCGAGCCAGGCAGCCACCACCGGCTGGCGTCCTGCGTACAGGTCGCGACCAAAGCCGGGCGGAATTTCCAGTGCCAGTTTGATTTCCGAGCGTTGCAGGCGCTGGTGCAGCTCGCTGCTGTCGCGGATCGGCGCCTGTTCGGCGAAGTAGCGTGAGCCACGGAAGGCTTCGAGGTAGGCACGACTTTGCGGGCTCTGGTCCTGATCGTGCACGGCGAAGGCGAGGTTTTCCACATCCAGTGAAATGCCGTAGCCGAAGATCACCATCATGAACAGTGCACCCAGTAGGGCGAAGGCCAGGCGCACCTTGTCGCGCAGCAGCTCCTTGCCCTCACGGCCGGCCACTGCGAGCAGGCGACGCAGGCTGAAACCCTGGCGCAGCGGTAGGGTGGGGGTGGACGCCTGTTCCAGCACGCTGCTGTCGGTGGCGGCTGGCGCCAGTTCCTGGGCCTGTTCCAGGCAGCGGACGAACGCGTCTTCCAGCGTGTCGCCCTGGTACTGGTGCTGCAGGGCATCGGGCGTGTCGCAGGCCAGCACCCGCCCGGCGTGCATCAGCGAAATACGATCGCAGCGCTGGGCCTCGTTCATGAAGTGGGTGGAGAGGAAAATGGTCACGCCCTGCTCGCGGGACAGCTCTACCAGCAGGCGCCAGAAGTCGTCGCGGGCGGCCGGGTCGACGCCGGAGGTCGGTTCGTCGAGGATCAAGACTTCCGGGCGATGCAGAACCGCCACTGCCAGCGACAGGCGCTGGCGCAAACCAAGGGGCAGGGCGCCAGACGGTTGGTCGGCGATAGCGGCGAGGTCGAAGCGCTCGATCAGCTCATCGATGCGCTGGGCGCTCTCGGCTTTGGGCAAGTCGAACAGGCGGGCATGCAGGGCCAGGTTCTGCCGGGTGCTGAGCTCGCCATACAGAGAGAAACTCTGCGACATGAAGCCGACCCGCTTGCGTGTGGCCAGGTCGCTGGCGTCCACCGGGCGCCCCAGCAGGCTGGCGCTGCCCTCGCTGGCCGGCATTAGGCCGGTGAGCACTTTCATGGTGGTGGTCTTGCCGCAACCGTTGGAACCCAGGAAGCCGAAGATCTCCCCGCGGCCAATGGCGAAACTGACCTTGTTCACCGCTGTGAAGTCGCCAAAGCGCAGGGTCAGGTCGTGTGCCTCGATGGCGACCGGGCCGTCCGTGGCTTGGCGCGGCGGGATTGCCAGTGGTTGATGCTGCGCCTTGCCCGCGCCCTGGTAGTGGGTAAAGGCATCATCCAGTTTGCCGCTCGGGGTGACTGCAGCCAGTTCGTGGCTAGGGCCGGCGGCCAGCAGCCGGCCGCCATCGAGCATCAGGCAATGCTCGAACTGTTCGGCTTCTTCCATGTAGGCGGTAGCCACCAGCAGGGTCAGTTGCGGGCGTTGTGCGCGAACCTGTTCAACCAGCTCCCAGAAGCGCCGCCGCGACAGTGGGTCGACGCCGGTGGTCGGCTCGTCCAGGATAAGCAGGTCTGGCTCGTGGATCAGCGCGCAGCAAAGGCCCAGCTTCTGCTTCATGCCTCCCGACAGCTTGCCGGCCGGGCGCTGGGCAAAGCGCTGCAGGTCGGTGGCCTGCAACAGATTGGCCATGCGCTGTTCACACTCACGGCGGCCCAGCCCGAACAGGGTGGCAAAAAAACGGATGTTCTCGCTGATCGACAGTTCCGGGTACAGGTTGTTGCCCAGCCCTTGCGGCATGAACGCCACTTTGGGGTAGAGCGCCGTGCGATGGCGGCGTTGGCGGATCGAGCCACCCAGCACCTGCAGCTCTCCCTGCTGTAGGCGTTTCACGCCGGCGATCAGCCCCAGCAGGGTCGACTTGCCAGCCCCGTCAGGGCCTATCAGCGCGCAGCGGGTACCCACAGGGAGGCTGAAGCCTAGTGGGTGGAGGGCTATCACGTCGCCGTAACGGTGGCTGATGCCTTCGGCCAGCAGTGCCGGGGCGTTCATTGCAGGTTGGCCGGCCAGTCCACCTCAGCCGTGCGTACATAGCCGGCGCCTGGCATGCCTGGTTTGGCTTGCGGCACGGCGCCTGGGTCGCTCAGGCGCAGTTTGACCCGGAACACCAGCTTTTGCCGTTCGTCGCGGGTTTCCACCTGTTTGGGGGTGAACTGGGCCTTGGCTGCGACAAAGGCCACCTTGGCCGGCAGCGCGCGCTCGGGCAGGGCGTCGAGCACGATGCGCGCCTGGTCGCCTACGGTCAGCCGGCCGCTGGTAGAGGCCGGGAGGTACAGGTTCATGTACTGGTCGCTGGGGTCGATCAGCATCAGCACACGGCCGCCGGCACCCAGCACTTCACCGGGTTCGGCCAGGCGCAGCTGGATGATGCCGTTGATGGGCGCACGCAGGCTGCTGTCGTCGATTTCGCTGGTGAGCTGCGCCACTTGGGCTTCGGCGGCGCCAATGGCGGCCTTGATCGCTGCCAGTTGGGCGCGGGCAGCGACTACTGCTGCGTTGGCCGTGTCAAAGCGCGCCTGCTGTTGGTCGAGCAACTGCTGGCTGGCGAACTTGCGCTGGAAGATTTCGCGTACGCGCTTGAGCTCCTGGCTGGCCAACAGCAGTTCACTCTGGCGCAGTTGCACGGTGGCCTGGGCGGCGGCGTAGTTTTCCCGGGCGCGCAGCACTTCGGCTTCGGCCTGGCTGCGCTGGGCTTCCATGGTGCGTGTGTCGATGCGTGCCAGTAGCTGGCCACGGGTCACGTTGTCGCCTTCATCGACCAGTACTTCGGCCAGGCGACCGGGGATCTTGCTGGCGATCTGCACTTCGGTGGCTTCAAGGCGGCCGTTGCCCATGCTCAGGCCTTCGGGCAACTGGTCGTGAAGCGACTTCCAGTACCCCAGCCCGCCGGCCGCAGCGAGCAGTGCGATCAGTGCAGTGGCGAAGATTCTAGGGGCGTATCGGTTCATCGTTCTGCATCCTTGCGGTCATGCACAGTACATCATGCCTGGCGGCCATGTGTGGCGTGTTGATATCGGTCAAGCCCTTGACCTTAGCTGCGTATTCAGCGCAACGCGACAATCACCGCCCATTGCTCGGGCGTTACCGGCATGACCGACAGGCGGCTGCCTTTTTGCACCAGGGGCAACTCGACCAGACCGGCCTGCTGTTTCAGCCACCCCAGTTCCAGCACCCTTGGAAAGGTTTGTACGTGGGCCACATCCACCGCGCTCCACGGGTTCTTGTCGATCGTGGCCTTGGCATCGTGATAATGGCTTTCCGGGTCCAGCGCGGTCGGGTCCGGGTAGGCCGCGCGGGTGATTTTGGCAATGCCGGCGATGCCGGGTTGCGGGCAGCTGGAGTGGTAGAAGAAGAATTCGTCACCCACGCTCATGGCCCGCAGAAAATTACGCGCCTGATAGTTGCGCACGCCGTCCCAGCGCGCTTCGCCCAAGCGTGCGAGGGCTTCGATGGAGAGCTCGTCGGGCTCGGATTTCATCAGCCAGTAAGCCATGGATGCTGCTCCTGAAAAGGTTTGAAATAACCTGTTGCACGAAACCGACAGCCGGTTGGCGTCAAGGTTTGCGTGCGGACGCATGTTGTCGGAAAATGCGCCCCGTTTAAAGCGCGTGCGCCGGCGGTGCCCAGAATATCGCCGAGTACTGAACAGTTTGCCTGGGGGGCAATCTTCGATGAATCAACGTAAAAAGCCGGATCTGCTGTGGATCCTGGTGTTCATTTTTGGCCTGGGTGTGGTCACTACCGGTTATGCGCAAGGGTTCTGGGAGCGCAAGCTGGACAACGCCTATCAGATGCCGGTCGACGCCAGCCAGCCACAACGTTGATACCCCCCGCTGGCGCCGCTCAACGTGGCGCCAGGTACCAGCCACGGTCCGAGACCGTGCCCTTCAGCGGTACATCCCAACTGGCCTGCGCCAGCCGCTCGACCTTCTGGCATTCATGCGCCAGCCCCAGCAGCAACGGTTTTTTCCAGGTTTGCCGACGCGCCTGGTAGGCCAGGCTGCGATCATAGAAGCCACCGCCCATACCCAAGCGGCCGCCCACTTCGTCAAAACCGACCAGCGGTAGCAGAATCAGATCCAGCGCCCAGATCGGCCGCTGGCGTTTGCGATCGATGATCGGCTCTGGAATACGGAAGCGGTTGGGCTTGAGCTTCTCACCCTGCTCAAAACGCTGGAACACCATGCGCGTGCGCGGCCAGGCGTGCAGCACCGGCAGGTAGGTGCACTTGCCGCGACGCTGGGCTTCGCGCATCAGCAGGCGAGGGTCGATTTCACCGTCGTTGGGCAGGTACAGGGCGATGTGGCGGGCGCGGCGGAACAAGGGGTGTTGCGCCAGTTGGCGGTACAGGCCGAGGGTGGCCTGGCGTTGCTGGGCAGGGGTAAGGGCGCGGCGGGCATTGCGAAGCAGGCGACGAAGCTGGGGACGGGTGAGCGGCACGTTTTCGGTCATGGCACGGGCAATCCCAGATGTGCTGGCTTGGTACGAACAGTGCCTGCGCGGTGAATCGTCGTACAAAGCTTGAATAAAGTCGGCCAAAACGAATTGCCCGCCTTGGGGGGCGGGCAAGAAAATTCAGGCTCCCCGATAAGACCGCTATCGGTGTAGCCCTTGAACCCGAAAGTTCAAGGTGGAGATTGCAGGGGGCGTTAAGGCTTTCCGTCGGGCGGACATGCACACCGGCCCCAGCGTGCAACCCCCGTGGTTGTGCGTATCGGCTCAGGGACATAACCGACTGGCGCATCCCCCAGGGAGTGGCGCCAGTATACCAATCTCAGCCGATTTTGGTATCCGTGTCGTCGGACAAAGCCTTATCTACCCGATCCAGCAGGTCGCGCACCTGTTCGCGGTTTGTGCCGCTGACCGGCGCATCGTTGCGGTCTTCCTGGCGGTGCAGCATTTCGTGGGTAATGTTCAACGCCGCCATCACCGCGATGCGGTCGGCACCGATCACCTTGCCGCTGCTGCGGATCTCGCGCATCTTGCCGTCCAGGTAGCGCGCAGCGCTGACCAGGTTGTTGCGCTCTTCCGGCGGGCAGATGATCGAGTATTCCTTGTCGAGGATCTGCACGGTGACGCTATTGCTTGAACTCATGAGTCTTGCTCCAGAGCCTTGAGGCGTAAAATCATCGACTCGACTTTGCGCTTGGCGATCTCGTTCTTTTCGATGAGGTGGGCGCGCTCTTCGCGCCAGGATTTTTCCTGAGCTACTAGGAGTGCATTTTGCCGTTTTAGTTGCTCGACGCGTTCGATCAGCAACTCGAATCGGCTCATCAGTGCCTGCAGGTCGTTCTCTTGCGTGGGTTGCACTCGATTCGCTCCGTCGTTGAGTCACCTGGCGATGATGCCTCTCCCTGGGCGGCAACGGCCAGTGCCGATGGTCTTGGCGCGCCTGCCGGTGCTAGGATACAAGGTCTTCATTCTAGACATTGCGCCGTCTGGCGCCTAGCTGCCCATGCCCAATACTCAATCGCCCTACAACGCTTTCGCCATGCTGCTCTCGAGCAATGGCCATCCTGTCACCCCGGCCGAACTGCACGGCCTGCTGATTGGCCGCAGCTGCGCCGGCGCCGGCTTCGATGCCGATGCCTGGTTGGCCGATGCCGCCCAACTGCTGGAAATCGAGCCTGGTGACAGTGTCCGCAACGCCTTGGTCGGCTTGCAGGAAATGGTCAAGGGCGAGCTGACCAGCGACGACATGGCGATCGTCCTGCTGCTGCCTTCCGATGATGCTCCACTGAGCGACCGCGCCACCGCGCTGGGCCAGTGGTGCCAAGGCTTCGTGACCGGTTTCGGCCTGAACGCTGGCGGTAAGGACTTGTCCGATGAGGCCAAGGAAGTGCTGCAGGACCTGGTGGCCATTTCGCAGGTCCAGGAAGCGCTCGAAGAGTCCGAAGACGGCGAGAGCGACTACATGGAAGTCATGGAATACCTGCGTGTGGCGCCCCTGCTGCTGTTCTCCGAACTGGCCAAGCCGGCCGCACCCGCCCCCAAGCCCTCGCTGCACTGATCAACCAGGGGTAGTCTGCCCATGAGCCACATTCCCAAGGCCGAGTATGCCCGTCGGCGCAAGGCGCTGATGGCGCAGATGGTCCCCAACAGCATCGCCATTCTGCCCGCCGCCGCGGTTGCCATCCGCAACCGCGACGTCGAGCACGTGTACCGCCAGGACAGCGACTTCCAGTACCTCAGCGGCTTCCCGGAGCCCGAGGCGGTGATTGCTTTGATTCCAGGGCGCGAGCATGGCGAGTACGTGCTGTTCTGCCGTGAACGCAACCCCGAGCGCGAGCTGTGGGACGGCCTGCGGGCCGGCCAGGAAGGGGCGGTGCGCGATTTCGGCGCTGACGATGCCTTCCCCATCACGGATATCGACGAAATCCTGCCTGGCCTGATCGAAGGCCGCGAGCGGGTCTACAGCGCCATGGGCAGCAACCCGGAGTTCGACCGCCGGCTGATGGACTGGATCAACGTGATCCGCTCCAAGGCACGCCTGGGCGCCCAGCCACCGAACGAGTTCGTTGCGCTGGATCATCTGCTGCATGATATGCGCCTGTATAAATCGGCGGCGGAAGTGAAGGTGATGCGTGCTGCTGCAGACATTTCTGCGCGTGCCCATGTGCGGGCCATGCAGGCCTGCCGCGCCGGGCTGCACGAGTACAGCCTGGAAGCCGAGCTGGACTACGAATTCCGCAAGGGCGGGGCGAAGATGCCGGCCTACGGCTCGATCGTTGCGGCCGGGCGCAATGGCTGCATCCTGCACTATCAACAGAACGATGCGCCGCTCAAGGATGGCGACCTGGTGCTGATCGACGCCGGCTGCGAAATCGACTGCTATGCCAGCGACATCACCCGCACCTTCCCGGTCAGTGGGCGGTTTTCGCCCGAGCAGAAGGCCATCTACGAGCTGGTGCTAAAGGCGCAGGCGGCGGCGTTTGCCGAAATAGCCCCCGGCAAGCACTGGAACCACGCCCATGAGGCGACCGTGCGGGTCATCACCGCGGGCCTGGTGGAGCTGGGCTTGCTCGAAGGTGATGTGCAGGCGCTGATCGACAGCGAAGCCTATCGCGCCTTCTACATGCACCGCGCCGGGCACTGGCTGGGCATGGATGTGCATGACGTGGGCGAGTACAAGGTGGGCGGCGAGTGGCGGGTGCTGGAACCCGGCATGGCGCTGACCGTGGAGCCGGGTATCTACATTGGCGCCGACAATCAGGCCGTGGCCAAAAAGTGGCGCGGCATTGGGGTAAGGATCGAGGACGACGTGGTAGTGACCAGGCAAGGTTGTGAAATCCTGACTTCGGGCGTGCCGCGTACCGTCGCCGAGATCGAGGCGCTGATGCAGGCTGCCCGCAAGGCCGTGGCATGAGCCGGGTAAACCTGGCGATCATCGGCGGTGGCCTGGTTGGCGCAAGCCTGGCGTTGGCCCTGCAGGCCGGCGCCAAGGCGCGCGGCTGGAAGATCCTGCTGATCGAGCCGTTCGCCCCCGGCGACAGCTACCAGCCCAGCTACGATGCGCGCTCGTCGGCATTGTCCTTCGGCACCCAGCAGATTTATCAGCAACTGGGCCTGTGGCAGGTCATCGGCCGCCGCGCCGAGCCTATTCGCCAGATTCACGTGTCCGACCGTGGTCGCTTTGGCGCCACCCGCCTGGATGCCCTGGAAGAGGGCGTACCGGCGCTGGGTTACGTGGTGGAAAACGCCTGGCTCGGCCAGTGCCTGTGGCAAGGGCTGGACAGCGAGGTGGTGAGCTGGCGCTGCCCGGCCGAAGTGACCTCGATGCAGGCCATCGAACGCGGTTACCGCCTGCGGCTGAACGACGACACCCAGCTGGAATGTGACCTGGCGGTACTGGCCGATGGTGGCCGCTCTGGCCTGCGCGAGCAGTTGGGTATCCATGTACGCCACACGCCTTACCAGCAGAGCGCGTTGATCGCCAACATTACCCCGGGTGAGGCCCACGGCGGCCAGGCTTTCGAGCGCTTCACCGAAGAGGGCCCCATGGCCTTGCTGCCGTTGCCGGAAAACCGCTGCGCACTGGTGTGGACCCGCCAGGGCATGGATGCGCGGCGCCTGGCCGACATCGACGAGCGCAGCTTCCTGCGCGAACTGCAGGGTGTGTTCGGCTACCGCTTGGGCGCGCTGCGCCAGGTAGGCGCACGGCACCTCTACCCGCTGTCCTTGATCGAGGCCCAGGAGCAGGTGCGGCCGCACCTGGTGGTGCTGGGCAACGCAGCACACAGCCTGCACCCCATCGCGGGCCAGGGTTTCAATCTGTCGTTGCGTGACGTGCAATCCCTGGCCGAGGCGCTGCTGGCGGGGCCACAACAGCCTGGCGACCTGACCACGCTGCAGGCCTATCACCAGCGCCAGCGCCTGGACCAGGCGATGACCATCGGCTTCTCTGACCAGGTCACCCGCCTGTTTGGCAGCAATCAGCCGTTGCTGGCTGCCGGGCGCAACCTTGGCCTGCTTGGGCTCGACCTGCTGCCACCGGCAAAAAGCTGGTTCGCCCGCCAGGCCATGGGCCTGGGCACCCGCCCTGATCCGCGGGGCCAGGCATGAGCAACCCGCGTAAACTGGCGCGTCGGGCGCGCATGCTGCGCTGGATGCTGAACCTCTACCCACCATACCTGGGTGCCGGTATCCGTGTGCAGCACATCAGCCCGGACCTGCGTAGCGTCAAGGTGGCGATGAAACTGACTCGCTGGAACCGCAATTACGTCGGTACCCAGTTCGGTGGCAGCCTGTATGCCATGGTCGATCCGTTCTACATGCTGCTGTTGATCGAGCAGCTGGGGCGTGACTACATCGTCTGGGACAAGGCCGCCAGCATCGATTTCATCTCGCCGGGCAAAGGCCCTGTGTATGCCGAATTCCACGTCGATGATGCGCTGCTGCAGGAAATCCGCCAGCAGGCCGCCACCGGCAAGAAATGCCTGCCGCGTTTGCAGGTCGATATCCGCGATGGCGCCGGCGAGTTGGTGGCGCGGGTCGATAAAACCCTATACGTGCGGCTCAAGCCGCAAGCGAGGCTGGCGTAAGGCATGGACATGCGCGCAGATCTGTTGATTGTGGGTGCCGGTATGGTCGGCAGCGCCCTGGCCTTGGCGTTGCGCCACAGTGGCCTGCAAATTTTGTTGCTCGACGGTGGCCCGCTGACGGTCGTACCTTTCGATGCCCAGGCCCCGTTCGAGCCGCGTGTCAGCGCGCTATCGGCGGCCAGCCAGCGCATCCTCGAGCGCCTTGGCGCTTGGGACGGCATTGCCCAGCGACGCGCCACGCCGTATTCCGACATGCATGTGTGGGATGGCAGCGGCACCGGTCAGATTCACTTCTCGGCGGCCAGTGTGCATGCCCAGGTGCTCGGCCATATCGTCGAGAACCGGGTGGTGCAGGACGGCCTGCTGGAGCGCCTGCACGACAGCGACATCGGCCTGCTGGCCAATGCGCGGCTGGAGCAATTACGCCGCTCTGGCGATGAGTGGCTGCTGACGTTGGCCGATGGCCGGCAACTGCGTGCACCGTTGGTGATCGCCGCCGACGGTGCCAATTCGGCGGTGCGGCGTCTGGCCGGCTGCGAAACCCGCGAATGGGACTACCTGCACCATGCCATTGTCACCAGCGTGCGTTGCAGCGCCGGGCACCAGGCCACGGCCTGGCAGCGCTTCACTGACGAAGGGCCATTGGCCTTTTTGCCCTTGAGCCGCGATGGCCAGCAAGACTGGTGCTCAATCGTATGGTCGACCACTCCGGAGCATGCCGAGCAGCTGATGGCGATGGATGAAGCGGCCTTCCTGCAAGCCCTCGGGCGTGCCTTCGAGGGCCGCCTGGGCGACGTGTTGCAGGCCGACCCAAGGGTATGCGTGCCGCTGCGTCAGCGCCACGCCAAGCGCTATGTGGGTGAAGGCCTTGCATTGATTGGCGATGCCGCGCACACCATCCACCCGCTGGCCGGGCAGGGTGTGAACCTCGGCTTCCTCGACGCGGCGGTGCTGGCCGAGGTGCTGGTCAATGCTTGCGAGCGCGGCGAGAGACTGGCCGATGTGAAGGTGCTGAGCCGTTACGAGCGCCGGCGCATGCCACACAACCTGGCGTTGATGGCGGCGATGGAGGGCTTCGAGAGGTTGTTCCAGGCCGATCCGCTGCCGTTGCGCTGGTTGCGCAACAGCGGGTTGAAACTGGTGGAGCAGATGCCGGAGGCCAAGGCGCTGTTTGTGCGCCAGGCGTTGGGTTTGAGTGGTGACCTGCCAGATCTGGCCAAGGCTTGAGAGTGCCGGGGCCGCTCTGCGGCCCTTTCGCGACACTAGGCCGCTCCCACAGTGTGGCGCAATCACCTGTGGCAGCCCTTTGCAACATCCGGTAACGGCTAGGTAGGTGAGCCAGAAAATGGGATTCACTACCATTCGCACCTCTCATACGATCGAGGAGTGCATTTCATGTTGCCACGCAAGCCCCTACTGGCCGCCTTGGCCCTGACCCTGTTCGGCGGCACTGCCCAGGCAGCGGACGAAGTGGTGGTGTACTCCTCGCGCATCGACGAGCTGATCAAGCCGGTGTTCGATGCCTATACCGCCAAGACCGGGGTCAAGATCAAGTTCATCACCGACAAGGAAGCCCCGCTGATGCAGCGCATCAAGGCCGAGGGCGATAACGGCGTGGCCGACCTGCTGCTGACCGTCGATGCAGGCAACCTGTGGCAGGCCGAGCAGATGGGCATTCTGCAGCCGATCGAGTCCGACGTCATCGACCAGAACATCCCGGCGCAGTACCGCGCCTCGTCCCATGACTGGACCGGCCTGAGCCTGCGCGCCCGCACCATCATCTACTCCACCGAGCGGGTCAAACCCGAGGAGTTGAGCACCTACGAAGCCCTGGCTGACAAACAGTGGGAAGGCCGTCTGTGCCTGCGCACGGCCAAGAAGGTGTACAACCAGTCGCTGACCGCCACCCTGATCGAAACCCACGGTGAGGCCAAGACCGAGCAAATCGTCAAAGGGTGGGTCAACAACCTGTCCACCGATGTGTTCTCCGACGACAACGCGGTGATCCAGGCCATCGAGGCCGGGCAGTGTGATGTGGGCGTGGTCAACACCTACTACTATGGCCGTCTGCACAAGCAGAACCCGAACCTGCCGGTGAAGATCTTCTGGCCCAACCAGGGTGACCGTGGTGTGCACGTGAACCTGTCGGGCATTGGCCTGACCAAGCATGCGCCACACCCGGAGGCCGCGAAGAAACTGGTGGAATGGATGACCGGCGAAGAAGCGCAAAAGCTGTTTGCTGATATCAACCAGGAGTTCCCGGCCAACCCGAAGGTGAAGCCATCGGAGGAAGTGGCGGCGTGGGGCAGCTTCAAGGCCGACAGCATTCCGGTGGAAATTGCCGGCAAGCGCCAGGCTGAAGCCATTCGCTTGATGGATCGGGCTGGCTACAACTAAGCGCCAGGCCTTATCCTCTTTGGGCCCGTTAGGGCCCTTTCGCGGGTAAACCCGCTCCTACGGGATCTGCACTGCCTTGCGCGGTCCCCGTAGGAGCGGGTTTACCCGCGAACGACCGCGCAGCGGTCGCAATCGCACTCGAGATTTCAGCCTTGCCCCACACCCCCCAACGCCGCTGGTACCTCCCGGTCTCCCTGATCGCCGCCTTGGTGCTGCTGCCCCTGAGCGTGCTGCTGTTGTCCTGGCAATCCATCGACCAGCAGATCTGGTCCCACCTGCTCGACACCCAGATGGGTCGCCTGCTCGGCAATACCCTGACCCTGGTGGTGGGTGTGGGTGTGGGTGTCACCGTGCTGGGCGTCAGCCTGGCCTGGCTTACCAGCCTCTGCGACTTCCCCGGTCGACGCTGGCTGGACTGGGCGCTGATGTTACCGTTCGCCATCCCGGCCTACGTGCTGGCATTCGTCTTCGTCGGCCTGCTGGACTTCGCCGGCCCGGTGCAAAGCGCCCTGCGCGAGGTGTTCGGGCCAATGCGCCTGCCTCGTGTGCGTTCCACTGGTGGGGTAATCACCGTCCTGGTACTGGTCTTCTATCCCTATGTCTACTTGTTGGCGCGCACGGCTTTCCTGGCTCAGGGCAAGGGCCTGATGGAAGCGGCGCGGGTACTTGGGTTATCGCCCCTGCAGGCTTTCTGGCGGGTGGCCTTACCCATGGCTCGGCCGGCGATCGGTGCCGGTATCGCCCTGGCGCTGATGGAAACCCTGGCCGACTTCGGTGCAGTGGCCGTGTTCAACTTCGACACTTTCACCACGGCCATCTACAAGACCTGGTACGGCTTCTTCAGCTTGTCCAGTGCGGCCCAGCTGGCCAGCCTGCTGCTGCTGGCGGTGATGCTGGTGCTGTACGGTGAGCGCCGCGCCCGCGGTGCCAGCCGAAGCGGCAACGAACGGCCGCGCGCGCAGGCGCTGTATCACCTGCGCGGCCTCAAGGCGCTGCTGGCCAGTGGCTGGTGCCTGCTGGTGTTTGCCTGCGCTTTCGTCATCCCGCTGCTGCAGTTGCTGGTGTGGTTCTGGCAACGCGGTCGGCATGACCTGGATGAGCGTTACGTCGGCCTGGTGCTGCACACCCTGTACCTGGGCAGCATGGCGGCGCTGGTCACGGTATGCGTGGCGCTGCTGCTGGCCTTCGCCCGGCGCCAGGCACCGACGGGCGGAATCCGCGCCGGGGTTGGCCTGGCCAATCTGGGGTATGCCCTGCCCGGTTCGGTGTTGGCGGTATCGATCATGCTGGCCTTCAGTTACCTCGACAACCACCTGGTCATCCCGCTGTCCAGCTGGATGGGCGGCGCCGGCAAGCCGCTGCTGCTAGGCAGCCTCTCGGCGTTGCTGCTGGCCTACCTGGTGCGCTTCATCGCGGTGGCCTACGGGCCGCTGGAGAGCAGCCTGGAGCGAATCCGCCCATCACTCCCTGAAGCCTCGCGCAGCCTGGGTGTTGGCGGCGCAAGATTATTTTTCAAGGTGTATCTGCCGCTGCTGGTGCCGGGGGCACTTAGCGCCGCGCTGCTGGTGTTCGTCGATGTGCTCAAGGAAATGCCCGCCACCTTGCTGATGCGGCCGTTCGGCTGGGACACCCTCGCCGTGCGGGTGTTCGAGATGACCAGCGAAGGCGAGTGGGCGCGCGCCTCGCTGCCGGCACTGACCTTGGTATTGGTGGGGCTGCTGCCGGTCATCGGCCTGATTCGCCGTTCGGCACGTCGACCCGGTCACAGTCACTGAGGATGTCAGTTTGCGACCTTGCGGCTACAATGCGCGGCATTCGCGCGGCGGGTGTGAGTAACAAGAAAAGCTGACGACCCAACGTCATCGACCGCCGCCGCTTCGCCACGCCCGGAAGGAGAAACCCATGGGACAGCGCACGCTTTTGTATGACCTGCACCTGGCGCTAGGCGCCAAGACGGTCGATTTCGGTGGCTGGGACATGCCCCTGCACTATGGCTCGCAGGTCGAGGAGCACCACCAGGTGCGCAGCGATTGCGGCGTCTTCGATGTCTCCCATATGACCGTGATCGATGTCGACGGCACTGATGCCACTGTTTGGCTGCAGCGCTTGCTGGCCAACGATGTGGCCCGCCTCGACGACACCGGCAAGGCGCTGTATAGCCCACTGCTGAACGAACAGGGCGGTGTAATCGATGATCTGATCGTCTACCGCACGGAAACCGGCTATCGCCTGGTCAACAACGCCGCCACCCGTGCCAAGGTGCTCGATTGGCTGCAATCGCAGCGTGCCGGGTTTTCCGTGGACTTCCAGGTCCGCCCTGATCTGGCCATCCTTGCCATCCAGGGGCCGCGGGCCCGCGAAAAGGTCGCGGCCCTGCTCAGCCCCGCGCGCGCTGCACTCATCCGCGAACTGCGCCCGTTCGAGGGCGTTGCTGACGGCGACTGGTTCATTGCCCGCACCGGCTATACCGGTGAGGACGGCTTGGAGATCATCTTCCCGGGCGATCAGGCGGTGGCCTTCTTCAACGACCTGGTCGGCGCCGGTATCGCCCCAAGCGGCCTGGGCGCCCGCGATACCCTGCGCCTGGAAGCCGGCATGAACCTGTACGGCCAGGACATCGACGAAAACCACACCCCGCTCACCTCCAACCTGGGCTGGAGCATCGCCTGGGAACCGGCCGAGCGCGACTTCATCGGCCGTGTCGGCCTGCTTGCTGAAATCGAGCACGGCGTGCAGGAAAAACTGGTGGGTCTGGTGCTGGAAGAGCGCGGTGTACTGCGCGCCCATCAGGTCGTGCGTGTAGCCGGCATTGGCGAAGGGGAGATCACCAGTGGTAGTTTCTCGCCTACGCTGAGCAAGTCCATTGCGTTGGCGCGCGTGCCTATGGCTACCGGTGATCGGGCCGAGGTGGAAATTCGCGGCAAGTGGTACCCGGTGCGGGTGGTCAAACCGACCTTCGTGCGCCACGGCAAGATCCTGATCTGAACAATTTATAACCGGCGGGCGTACCGCTGAGCCAATCGAGGAATTCAAGACATGAGCAATATCCCCGCCGACCTGCGTTTTGCCGAAAGCCATGAGTGGGCTCGCCTGGAAGCCGACGGCAGTGTGACCGTGGGTATCAGCGATCACGCCCAGCAAGCCTTGGGTGATGTGGTGTTCGTCGAGCTGGCTGAAGTCGGCAAAGTGTTTGGCGCTGGCGACGCTGCGGGTGTGGTGGAGTCGGTCAAGGCCGCTTCGGACATCTATGCCCCGGTCGGTGGCGAAGTGATTGCGGTCAACGAAGAGCTGGCCGATAGCCCGGAACTGCTCAACGAAGAGCCTTACGGTTCGTGGATCTTCAAATTGAAGCCAAGCAACCCGGCCGAGCTGGACAAGTTGCTGGATGCGGCTGGCTACCAGGCGCTGATTGGCGAGTAAGACCGCGTCGCTTGCTTCGCGGCTAAAGCCGCTCCTACACAGGTACAGCGCTGCATTCGAGACGGGTGCAGCCCCTGTAGCAGCGGCTTTAGCCGCGAAGAGGCCGGGCCTGCAGACAAGTTTCCCCGCACAATCGGCAATCCCTTCCTAGACTTGTAAGTCTCCATGAGGCCTGGTCTAGGAAGAGAGCGTCGTCATGTCCCAGTCGCCATCCCTGCATCAACTGCAAGAGCTCAACCCATTTCTGCGCCGCCACCTGGGCCCCGATGCCACAGAGCAGCAGGCCATGCTCAACGCGCTGGGTATCGCCAGCCGCAACGAGCTGATCGAGCAGACCGTTCCCCCAGACATCCGCCTCAATCGCCCCCTCGACCTCCCTGCGGCACTGGACGAGCAAGCCGCCCTGGCCAAGCTGGCCGGTTATGCCGAACAGAACCAGGTCTGGACCAGCCTCATCGGCATGGGCTACCACGGTACCATCACCCCCACGGTCATCCTGCGCAACGTGCTGGAAAACCCCGGTTGGTACACCGCCTACACGCCCTACCAACCCGAAATTGCCCAAGGCCGGCTGGAGGCGCTGCTGAACTTCCAGCAAATGGTCATCGACCTCACCGGCCTGCCTCTGGCCAATGCCTCGCTGCTTGATGAAGCCACCGCTGCCGCCGAAGCCATGGCCCTGGCCAAGCGGGTGGCACGCAACAAGAGCAACGCCTTCTTCGCCGACGAGCACTGCCACCCGCAGACCCTTTCGGTACTCAAGACCCGCGCCGAGGGGTTCGGCTTCGAGCTGATCGTCGATTCTGTGGGTAACCTTGCCAAACACTCGGTGTTCGGCGCTTTGCTGCAGTACCCCGACACCCACGGCGAAGTGCGCGATTTGCGCCCGCTGATCGACCATTTGCACGGCCAACAGGCCTTGGCCTGCGTAGCCGCTGACCTGCTGAGCCTGGTGGTGCTGGCACCGCCCGGAGAGCTGGGCGCCGATGTGGTGCTGGGCTCGACCCAGCGCTTTGGTGTGCCGATGGGCTACGGCGGGCCTCACGCGGCCTATTTCGCCTGTCGCGACGACTACAAGCGGGCCATGCCGGGTCGCATCATCGGCGTATCGCGCGATGCCCGTGGCAACACTGCATTACGGATGGCCCTGCAAACCCGCGAGCAGCATATTCGCCGCGAAAAGGCCAACTCCAACATCTGCACGGCCCAGGTGCTGTTGGCCAACATTGCCGGCTTCTACGCGGTGTACCACGGCCCGGAAGGCCTGCAACGCATCGCGCAGCGTGTGCACCGGCTGACCTTCATCTTGGCTGCCGGCCTTGAGGCCAAAGGCATCAAACGCATCAATCAGCACTTCTTCGACACCCTTACTCTGAATGTTGGTGGTGCCCAGGCTGCCATCATTGAAAGCGCCGAGGCCGCGCACATCAATTTGCGCATTCTCGGTCGCGGGCACCTGGGCGTGAGCCTGGACGAAACCTGCAACGAACAGACGGTGCTGCGCCTGCTCGACATCTTCCTGGGGGTGGATCATGGCCTGGAAATTACCGCCCTCGACCAGCTGGCCCTGCCTGAAGGCATCCCCGCCAGCCTGGTGCGACGCACGCCATTCCTCGCCCACCCCGTGTTCAACCTGCATCACAGCGAAACAGAGATGCTGCGCTACCTCAAGCAGCTAGAGAACAAGGACCTGGCGCTGAACCAGTCGATGATTCCGCTGGGCTCGTGCACCATGAAGCTCAACGCCACCAGTGAGATGATCCCCATCACCTGGCCCGGTTTTGCCCAGCTGCACCCGTTCGCTCCGGCGGCCCAGGCGGCAGGCTACAAGGCGATGATCGACGAACTGGAAAGCTGGCTGTGCGCGATCACCGGCTTCGATGCGATCTGCATGCAGCCCAACTCCGGTGCTCAGGGTGAATACGCCGGCCTGATGGCCATTACGCGCTATCACCGCAGCCGCCATCAGCCGATGCGCACGTTGTGCCTGATCCCTTCGTCGGCCCACGGCACCAACCCGGCGTCGGCACAGATGGCCGGCATGGACGTGGTGATCGTCGATTGCGACAACGATGGCAACGTCGACCTGGCTGACCTCAAAGCCAAGGCGCACGCGGCCGGGGAGCGTCTGTCGTGCCTGATGATCACCTACCCTTCGACCCACGGTGTGTACGAGGAAGGGATACGCGAAATCTGCGATGTGGTGCACCAGCACGGCGGCCAGGTTTACATGGACGGTGCCAACCTCAATGCCCAGGTGGGCCTGGCGCGCCCCGCAGACATTGGGGCCGATGTTTCACACATGAACCTGCACAAGACGTTCTGCATTCCCCACGGCGGTGGCGGCCCGGGTATGGGGCCGATCGGTATCCGCGCGCACCTCAAGCCGTTCGTCGCCAGCCACCCGGTGGTGCCGGTGCCTGGGCTGGACCCGAACAACAGCGCGGTCAGCGCCGCGCCCTGGGGCAGCGCAAGCATCTTGCCGATCAGCTGGATGTATATCGCCATGATGGGCCCGCAGCTGGCCGACGCCAGCGAGGTGGCCATCCTTTCGGCCAACTACCTGGCCAGCCAGTTGGGCGCGGCGTTCCCGGTGCTCTACCGCGGCCGCAACCAGCGCGTGGCGCATGAATGCATCCTCGACCTGCGGCCGTTGAAAGCGCTGACAGGCATCAGCGAAGAGGACGTGGCCAAGCGCCTGATGGACTATGGCTTCCACGCACCGACCATGTCGTTCCCGGTGCCGGGCACGTTGATGGTGGAGCCGACCGAGAGTGAATCGAAGGCCGAGCTGGACCGGTTCGTCGAGGCGATGCTGGCGATTCGGGCGGAAATTGACGAAGTACAGCAGGGCAACTGGCCAGCGGAGAACAACCCGCTGAAGCATGCACCGCATACCTTGGCTGATGTGCTGGGGGGGTGGGACAGGCCGTATAGCCTGGAGCAGGCGGTGGCCCCCAGTGCTCACGTGCGCCAGCACAAATACTGGCCGGCGGTGAACCGAGTAGACAACGTGTATGGGGACAGGAATCTGTTCTGTGCGTGTGTGCCGGTGGAGGCTTATCGCTGAGGTAGGTGTTGGATGCTTCGCGGGTGCCTGTAGGAGCGGGTTTACCCGCGAAGCAGGCGACGCAGTTACTCGGCTACTGCATTTTTGGCCAGGATGGCATTGGCCAACTCCATGTCGGAAGCCTGCATCCCTGGGTTCTCTGCCCGTGCCTCGCGCATGGCCGCTTCCAGGAACGGCCCGCGGATCGCGCCTTCGCTGGCGACGAAGCTGCTGGCGTCATCCTGCGCGGCCACTACCAGCTTGTGATCCCGCGAGGTCAGGTAGCTCGATGCCGTGGTAGCACCGGAAGTCATCACGTTACGCCAGAAGGTATCGGCCATGGCCGAGCCAATAGGCAGCGAAAGCAAGGTAGCGGCGGCAATGGCGGTTTTGAGACGCATGTTGAAACACCTCGAAGGGTGATGGTTGAAGATGCGCGCTTGGATCTTTTCGGGCGAGGCAAGTTCCTTGAATACAAAGGACTTTTCGTCAGTTGCAGACGCGCAGCACTTCCTCGGCACGGGTCTGCCCAGCGGCCACTTTGGCCTCGCCGCAATGGCGCAGGTCAATCAGGCCATCGGCCAGCGCCTGGCGCCGCAATCGGGTCAGGTCGGCATCAGGGCCGATCAATGCGCGCAAGGTGTCGCTGGGCTCGAGCAGTTCGAATAATCCTGTTCGCCCCTGAAAACCGGTGCCGCGGCAGGCTCGGCAGGTGGCTGATGAACCTGCCTGGCAGTCGGTGCAGACGGTTCGCACCAGGCGCTGGGCCATCACCCCGATAAGCGTCGCCTTGATGAGGTAGTCGGCCACACCCAGCTCTTGCAAGCGGGTAATCGCTGCACAAGCGTCGTTGGTATGCAGGGTGGACAGTACCAGGTGCCCGGTCAGCGCTGCCTGAACTGCCACCAGGGCGGTTTCGCGGTCGCGAATTTCGCCGATCATGATGATATCGGGATCTTGGCGCAGCATGGCCCTGACCGCGTTGGCAAACCCCAGGTCCAGCGCGGGCTGCACCTGCAGCTGGTTGAAGGCTGGCTCCAGGCGCTCGATCGGGTCTTCGATGGTGCACAGGTTGACCTGTGGGGTGGCCAACAGTTTGAGGCTGGTGTACAGCGTGCTGGTTTTGCCGGAGCCGGTGGGGCCGGTGACCAGGATGATGCCTTGGCGCTGACGTAGCAGGCGCTGCCATTGGGCCAGTTGCTGGCCGTGCAGGCCAAGGCGGTCGAAGCCCTCTTGCAACTGGTGCGGGTCGAACAGGCGCAGCACCAGTTTCTCGCCAAACGGGGTGGGCAGGGTCGAAAGCCGCAGCTCCACTTCGCCACCACCGGGCAGGCGGCTTTGCAACCGGCCGTCCTGCGGCCGGCGTTTCTCGGCAACGTCCATGCGGCCCAGGTGTTTCAGGCGGCTGACGAGGGCCAGGGTGACCCCGGCGGGGAAGGCATAGACGGTGTGCAGCAGGCCATCGATGCGGTAGCGCAGTTGGCCCTGTTCGCGGCGCGGTTCCAAGTGGATATCGCTGGCGCGTTGCTCAATGGCGTACTGCAGCAGCCAGTCGACGATATGCACAATGTGTGCGTCGTCTGCGCTGGCCTCGGCCTGGCGTTTGCCCAGCTCCAGCAATTGCTCAAGTTCCCCCAGGCTGGCCGACTGCTGGTATTGCGCGCCTTTTACCGACTGGGCCAGGCGGTGGAACGACTGCGCTGACTCACGGATCTGCTGCGGGCTGGCCAGTACGCGACGGATCGATCGGCCGAGGCTACGGGCCAGGTCGGCCTGCCAGTCATCCTGGAAAGGCTGGGCGCTGGCGACGGTGACGCTGGAGGCATCGGCCGCGACGATGAGGATGCCGTGGCGCTGGGCGAAGGCTGGGGAGATCAGGCCGGTGACCTGGGGCAGGTCGAGTTGCATGGGGTCGATGCGCAGGTAGGGCTGGCCGACCTTGTCGGCCAGCCATTGGCAAAGGTACTCCAGGTCCAGAGGCTGACCAGGGTGCTGGCGGTTTTCCAGGCTGCAGGCGGCGATGTGTTCCAGCGGGTGGCTAGTGGGGTGGGCAGCGGCGTGTTCGAGTACTTGCAGGGTATCGCTGGCGTGCAGGTGCTGGTCAGCGAGCAGGGCCTGGAGCACACGCTTGAGGTCGAGTGCCGGATTGTCGGGGGTATGCATGGGTGGCGTCCGTGCCTGATCGGGTAGTGCTGATCAAGGCTAGCCGGGCGGCGGGTGGCTATTGGAGGTGAAAGGTTTCGGGATTTTGCTGCGCCTGTTCCGGACGCTTCGCGGGTGAACCCGCTCCTACAGGGATCGTACGTGCCTTGAGGTACAGGTCCAGCAGAGAGGGTGGTTCAGACCACTGCCAACGCCACTCGCTGCAAGTTGGTCAGGCTCACCTCACCCACACACACCAGGTTACGCAGTTTCTGTGCAATGACCTCGGCCCGGTGCCAGCTCAACCCGCCAATGCCGATTTCGATATCCAGCCAGTCATCCTGCTGGCTGACCTGCACGCTATGCGGGGTCAGGAACTGCAAGGCGAACAGGTTGAGCACCCGGCACAGGCTATCGGGCTCGGCCTCGGCCTGCAGGCGATAGTGCACGGTGCTGTGGGCGTTGGTGGCGGCCCAGGCGTCGGTACGGGGCTGTGCGTTCATGCTGGTCTCCGCAAATGAGGGAGAAATTCTTGCACGTTGTTGGCGGTATTTTTTCGCTATGATTGGGTGATTTCACCTTATTGGTGAATTATTTTATTCAAAAAAATCTGATTTGGAGAATAGATAATGCACAGCGAGCTGGACGCCTACGACCGTCGCATCCTCGAACTGCTGCAGGAGGACGCTTCGCTGTCCAGTGCACAGATCGCCGAGCGCGTCGGGCTGTCGCAATCGCCGTGCTGGCGGCGCATTCAGCGCTTGAAGGAAGAGGGGGTGATTCGTGGGCAGGTGACCTTGCTGGACCGCAAGAAGGTCGGCCTGAACACGCAGATTTTCGCCGAAGTGAAATTGAACGCCCACGGGCGCTCCAACTTCACCGAGTTCACCGAGGCGATCCGCGGGTTCCCTGAGGTGCTGGAGTGTTATGTACTGATGGGGGCTGTGGACTTTCTGCTGCGCATCGTCACGTCGGACATCGAGGCCTACGAGCGGTTCTTCTTCGAAAAACTGTCGAACGTGCCGGGGATTCAGGAGGTGAATTCGATTGTGGCGCTTTCCGAGATCAAGTCCACCACTAGCCTGCCGCTATCGCGTTGAGGCCATTCGCGGGTAAACCCGCTCCTACACCGTTGAGGCCATTCGCGGGTAAACCCGCTCCTACACTGGCCCCACGCCTGGCGCGGATCCTACGTAGGAGCGGGTTTACCCACGAAGCAGGCGGCGCGGTATCACGCCTTGAGCAGGTGCTTCCAGCCGCGGCTCTGGTCCACCGCCCGAGCCTGTTCGATACGCGCTTCCAGCACTTCATCGCTGATAGGCTGCTCGGCCAGCTCGTGCAGCTTTTTCAGATCGCCGTACAAGCGGTCCATTTGCGGCGCTTCCAGCACCTGGCGGGCGTGGTGCAGCCAAGCCAGAAGTTGCTCGATACGTGGCAGCTGCTCAGCCAGGTCTTCCGGGCGCTGGGTGTACAGCGGCAGCTTCAGCGCGCGGCCTTCCTCACCCAGCAGGTGACCCAGCCAGCTGGCCAACTGCGCCTTGCCCTGGCGTTCGCCGCGGCCCTTGCGCTCAGCGGTCCAGGTCCGGGCCATCAGCCAGCGTGAGGTTTCCAGCGAGAACTGGCCCCAGCGTACGTCTTCCAGCTCTTCGGCGAACTGCTCGGGCGCGGCGCGACGGATGTCTTCGTCATCGTTGCCGGCCTGAACCAGCGGGCGCCAGTCTTCAAGCAAGGCATCAAGGCTGGCGCGCAGGTCGCGGGTGGTGGCGCGCGGTGCTGCCTGGCCCAGGCTGGCGGTGAGTGCGCGCAGCTCGCTCAGGCACTCGACCCAGTCCTGGAGCAGGCGCCAGTGGCCGTTGTGGCGGTACTGCTCGGCCAGGCGCTGGCTGCTGCCCAGCAGTTGCCAGGCGAGGGCGGCATAGGCGTCGTCCAAGGCCATTTCGGCTTCCAGCGCGGTGTGCGGCAGGTCCAGCTCGTAGCTGTCCGGTTCCAGCAGGCGGTAACCGCGCTCAGCCTTGCTGATGTCGCACGGCATCAGTGGCAGGCTGGCGGCCAGTTCTGCAGCCAGTTCCAGCAGTGCTTGCGGTTCACCTTCACGCAGCTCCAGCTCCAGCTCGCAGATCTCTTCCTTGCACTTGCCGGCGATCACGAAGCCTTGGTCCAGCGCGGCCTCGATCACCACCTTGCTCTTGCCACGGCCCCAGGCGATTTCGGCGTATTCACGGCTGAAGTCGGTGGTGAACAGCGGCTTGATGGTTTTCTTGTCCAGATTGGCCAGTTGCTCGGGCCAGCAGGTGGCGTCCAGCTTCTTCAGGTCGAGCTTGACCTTGTCCAGGTTCCATTCGTACTCGTTGCGCTCGGACAGGCCAGCCACGCTCTGGCCGCGGCACTTGAGGGTTTGGATGACAGCGTCGCCATCGCGGCGCAGGCGCAGGGCGACACGGGCGGCGGACAGCTCACGCTCGGGGGTGTCGAAGTACTGGTTGAGCAGTTCACGGGTCTGCCAGCCGGACTTGTTGCGCTTTTTCAGCAGAGGGTGCTCGCGCAGTGCGGCAAGGGTCTCGCGGCTGGCGCGGAGCTTCAGTTCGGTTTCTTTGTGCATCACAGACTCGAAAGAGGGGGCGTGGTTGGCAGAGAGTCTACAGCAGTCAGCCCTCAACGGTTTATTCCAGACAGCGGATAGTCCTATGATGGGCAACGTTTCCGAGGAGTACGCGCATGCCGTTGCCGACGCTGAAAGACCAGTTTGCCGCCTTGATCGCCGCGCCTTCGGTTAGCTGTACCCAACCTGCGCTGGACCAGTCCAACCGCCAGGTTATCGACCTGTTGGCCGGTTGGCTCGGCGACCTGGGTTTCAAGTGCGATATCCAGCAGGTCAGCCCCGGCAAGTTCAACCTGCTGGCCAGCCGTGGCACCGGCCCAGGAGGGCTGGTGCTGGCCGGGCACAGCGATACCGTGCCCTATGACGAACAGCTGTGGGCCAGCGACCCGCTGAAGCTGACCGAAGCCGATGGCCGTTGGGTCGGCCTGGGCAGCTGCGACATGAAGGGCTTCTTCGCCCTGGTCATCGAAGCGGTCATCCCGCTGCTGGAGCACGACTTCAAGGAGCCACTGCTGATCCTTGCCACCTGCGACGAAGAAAGCTCCATGTCCGGCGCCCGTGCCCTGGCCGAGGCCGGCCAGCCACTGGGGCGTGCAGCGGTCATCGGTGAGCCTACCGGGCTGCGGCCAATTCGCATGCACAAGGGCATCCTCATGGACCGCATCGACATCCTCGGCCGCAGTGGCCATTCGTCGGATCCAAGCCTGGGCCGCAGCGCCATGGAGGCCATGCACGCAGTCATGGGCGAGCTGATGGGCCTGCGCCAGCACTGGCAAAACACCTATAGCAACCCGCAATTCACCGTGCCGACCCCGACCATGAACTTCGGCTGCATCCACGGCGGTGACAACCCCAACCGCATCTGCGGCCAGTGTGCCCTGGAATTCGACCTGCGGCCGCTGCCGGGCATGGATGTGGAGCAACTGCGCGCGGTGATTCGCGAAAAGCTGGTACCCGTGGCCGAGCGCCATGAGGTGCGCATCGACTATGCGCCGCTGTTCCCGGAGGTGCCGCCGTTCGAGCAGGCTGCCGATGTCGAACTGGTTCAGGTCGCGGAGCGCCTGACTGGCCATCGCGCTGAAGCGGTGGCGTTCGGCACCGAAGCACCTTATCTTCAGCAACTGGGCTGCCAGACCATCGTGCTGGGCCCTGGCGACATTGCCTGCGCCCACCAGCCCGGCGAATACCTTGAAATGTCACGAATCGAGCCTACCGTGCGTCTATTGCGTGACCTGATCCGGCACTATTGCCTGCACTAAACGTCAATCGAACTGATTCGTTCCTGCCTAGAGGAGACCGCGCGTGACCGCAAGCCTGTTCCGACGATGATCCTGAACGCCCCCTGCATCGCCGTTCTCCGTCCACTTATCCACAGGCCCTGTCATGCCCGATTACGTCAACTGGCTGCGTCATGCATCCCCCTATATCAATGCCCATCGCGACTGCACCTTTGTGGTCATGCTCCCTGGCGATGGGGTGGAACACCCTAATTTCGGCAATATCGTCCACGACCTGGTGCTGCTGCACAGCCTGGGCGTGCGCCTGGTGCTGGTGCATGGCTCGCGCCCGCAGATCGAAAGCCGGCTGGCCGATCGCGGCCTGACGCCGCACTATCACCGGGGCATGCGTATTACTGATGCGGCCACCCTGGACTGCGTGATCGATGCCGTCGGCGCCCTGCGCCTGGCCATTGAAGCGCGGCTGTCGATGGACATCGCCGCTTCGCCCATGCAGGGCTCGCGCCTGCGCGTGGCCTCCGGCAACCTGGTCACTGCGCGGCCGATCGGCGTGCTCGAAGGTGTGGACTACCACCACACTGGCGAAGTGCGCCGCGTCGACCGCAAGGGCATCAGCCGCCTGCTCGACGAGCGCTCTATCGTGCTGTTGTCGCCCTTGGGCTACTCGCCTACCGGTGAAATCTTCAACCTGGCCTGCGAAGACGTGGCTACCCGCGCGGCCATCGAACTGGGTGCCGACAAATTGTTGCTGTTCGGCGCCGAGCCGGGCCTGTTGGACGCTGACGGAAGGCTGGTGCGTGAACTGCGCCCGCAGCAGGTTGCTCCGCATCTGCAGCGTCTAGGCAGCGACTACCAGGGCGAACTGCTGGATGCTGCGGCCGAGGCTTGCAAAGGCGGTGTGGCGCGCAGCCACATCGTCAGCTATGCCGAGGACGGCGCGCTGCTCACCGAGCTGTTCACCCGTGGCGGTGGCGGTACGCTGGTGTCGCAGGAGCAGTTCGAAGTGGTGCGCGAGGCGACCATCGAGGACGTCGGTGGCCTGCTGGAGTTGATCAGCCCGCTGGAAGAGCAGGGCATCCTGGTGCGCCGTTCGCGCGAAGTGCTGGAGCGAGAGATCGAGCAGTTCAGCGTGGTCGAGCGCGAGGGCATGATCATCGCCTGTGCGGCGCTGTACCCGATTGCCGATTCCGAGGCCGGGGAGCTGGCTTGCCTGGCGGTGAACCCTGAGTACCGCCATGGCGGACGTGGCGATGAGCTGCTGGAACGCATCGAGAGCCGGGCACGGCAGATGGGTTTGAGTACTTTGTTCGTGCTGACTACGCGCACTGCGCACTGGTTTCGCGAGCGCGGCTTTGCGCCTAGTGGCGTGGAGCGGCTGCCGGCGGCGCGGGCTTCGCTGTACAACTACCAGCGCAATTCGAAGATTTTCGAGAAGCCCCTGTAAGCCTGTACCGCAGCTCATGTGGGAGCGGCCTTGCGTCGCGAAAGGGCCGCAAAGCGGCCCCGACATTATCAGCTTGATGCGCAAATATTGGGGGCACTTTCGCCCCTATCGCGACGCCGCTCCCACAATGGGGGGCGGCGTTTTCGTTTACACGGTATGCAGGTACCAGTTGTACTCGAGGTCGGAGATCGAGTGCTCGAACTCTTCCAGCTCGCTTTCCTTGCACGCGACAAAGATGTCGATGTACTTCGGATCGATGTACTTGTTCAGGATTTCGCTGTCGTCCAGCTCGCGCAGGGCATCGCGCAGGTTGTTCGGCAGGCTCTGCTCCAGCTGCTCGTACGAGTTGCCTTCGATCGGCTCGCCCGGCTCGATCTTGTTGGTCAGGCCGTGGTGCACGCCCGCCAGCACCGCAGCCATCATCAGGTACGGGTTGGCGTCGGCACCGGCCACGCGGTGCTCGATGCGCACGGCGTCCGGCGAGCCGGTCGGTACGCGCAGGGCCACGGTGCGGTTGTCCAGGCCCCAGCTTGGCGCGTTCGGTACGTAGAACTGCGCGCCGAAGCGGCGGTACGAGTTGACGTTCGGGCAGAGGAACGCCATGGACGCGGGCAGGGTCTCGAGCACACCGCCGACAGCGTGACGTAGCGCGGCGTTCTGCTCGGGATCCTCGCTGGTGAAGATGTTGTTGCCATCTTTGTCCAGCACGGAAATGTGTACATGCAGGCCGTTACCAGCCTGGCCCGGGTAGGGCTTGGCCATGAAAGTGGTGTCCATTTCATGGTCGTAGGCGATGTTCTTGATCAACCGCTTGAGCAGTACCGCGTAATCGCAGGCCTTGAGCGGGTCGGGCACGTGGTGCAGGTTGACTTCGAACTGCGCCGGGGCGCTTTCCTTGACGATGGCGTCGGCCGGGATGCCTTGCTCCTTCGCGCCTTCGAGGATGTCCTGCAGGCAGTCGGCATACTCGTCGAGGTCGTCGATCAGGTACACCTGGGTCGACTGCGGGCGCTTGCCCGAGATTGGCGAGCGCGGCGGCTGCGGGCGGCCATTCACGTTCTCCTGGTCGATCAGGTAGAACTCCAGCTCGAATGCGGCGCAGATGGTCAGGCCCATATCGGTGAACTTGCTCACCACCTGGCGCAGCACTTCACGCGGGTCGGCGAAGAACGGCTCGCCTTCCAGCTCGTGCATGGTCATCAGCAGCTGGGCGGTAGGGCGTTTTTGCCACGGCTCATTACAGAGCGTGTCGGGGATTGGATAGCAGATGCGGTCAGCATCGCCGATGTCCAGGCCCAGCCCGGTGCTTTCGACGGTGGAACCGTTGATGTCCAGGGCAAAGAGGGAGGCCGGCAGATTGATGCCTTTCTCGTAAACCTTGTGGAGGCTGGTGCGCTCTATGCGCTTGCCACGCACCACACCATTCATATCTGCAATCAGAAGGTCAACGTAGAGAACCTCAGGATGTTCCTTAAGGAACGCGTTCGCTTCGTTAAGCTGAACGGCACGCGGGGGTACCGACATGATGCAACACCTTTGTTGTTAAAAATATCAATCAAGGGGGGCTTGCAGGACCAGTCAACCGAAAAGCCATACTGATGTCAAGCCAACCCCATGACGCCCTGAAATGGCACATCTACGGCAGATTTGCTGCATATCGGGGCAGGCCATTATCCGCTATTTCTGCCTGAAAGGGTGATCTCAAACGTGCCGTGTTTTATTTTTTACGGAAGTGTTGTGTAAAAAAATGAACAAGGCTAAGCTCGGTCACAACCCAGAACACAATAATACGAGGGTCACATGGTCCGCTTGCCGCGACCTGAAAGTACTGCCTGCGCAGTGCAATCGGGTACTTCCGTCGTTTTTGCAAGCTTCGTCAATGGCGTGGTCGCCCTGGCCGCAATAATTGACGTTTGGCGTTCCCGGACCCGTCCTCGTAGCGGCTTGCCGCCCTTCGCTTCGTCTTCCTGCCTTTTGAACTCATTACGGACACAGCTGATTTCAGTGTATCCACTGTGGCTCTGCGCGTGGGTTTTTGCTTTAGCAATCGACTCCATCCAGAATCAAGTCGCGGACCACCTTACCTCCTGAGGTATTTATGAGTAACAACCTCGATCAGCTCACCGATTGGTTGAAAGAACACAAGATCACCGAAGTCGAATGCATGATCAGCGACCTGACCGGCATCACGCGCGGCAAGATTTCGCCAACCAACAAATTCATCGCTGAAAAAGGCATGCGGCTGCCCGAGAGCGTGCTGCTGCAGACCGTGACCGGCGACTACGTCGACGACGACATCTATTACGAACTGCTCGACCCTGCAGACATCGACATGATCTGCCGCCCTGACGAGAACGCCGTGTTCCTCGTGCCGTGGGCCATCGAGCCAACCGCACAGGTCATCCACGACACCTACGACAAGAAGGGCAACCCGGTCGAACTGTCGCCGCGCAACGTGCTGAAGAAAGTGCTCAAGCTATACGCTGACAAGGGCTGGCAGCCGATCGTCGCACCGGAGATGGAGTTCTACCTGACCAAGCGCAGCGAAGACCCGGACTTCCCGCTGCAGCCCCCGGTAGGCCGTTCCGGTCGCCCGGAAACCGGCCGTCAGTCGTTCTCGATCGAAGCTGCCAACGAATTCGACCCGCTGTTCGAAGACGTCTACGACTGGTGCGAGCTGCAGCAACTGGACCTCGACACGCTGATCCACGAAGACGGCACGGCGCAGATGGAAATCAACTTCCGTCACGGCGACGCTCTGCACCTGGCCGACCAGATCCTGGTGTTCAAGCGCACCATGCGCGAGGCGGCGCTCAAGCACAACGTGGCTGCCACTTTCATGGCCAAACCGATGACCGGCGAGCCGGGCAGTGCCATGCACCTGCACCAGAGTGTGGTCGACGTGGCCACCGGCAAGAACATCTTCAGCAATGAAGACGGCAGCATGAGCGAGCTGTTCCTCAACCACATTGGTGGCCTGCAGAAGTTCATCCCCGAGGCGCTGCCGCTGTTCGCGCCCAACGTCAACTCGTTCCGCCGCTTCCTGCCCGACACTTCGGCGCCGGTAAACGTGGAGTGGGGCGAAGAAAACCGCACCGTCGGCCTGCGTGTACCGGATGCCGGCCCGCAAAGCCGGCGCGTCGAAAACCGCCTGCCGGGCGCCGACGCCAACCCATACCTGGCCATCGCCGCCAGCCTGCTGTGTGGCTACATCGGCATGGTCGAAGGCATCGAGGCCAGCGCGCCAGTGCAGGGCCGTGGTTACGAACGCCGCAACCTGCGCCTGCCCCTGACCATCGAAGATGCCTTGGAACGCATGGAAAACAGCCGTGCGCTGGTGCAGTACCTGGGCAAGAAATTCATTACCGGGTATGTCGCGACCAAGCGCGCCGAGCACGAAAACTTCAAACGTGTCATCAGTTCGTGGGAGCGTGAGTTCCTGCTGTTCGCTGTCTGATCAACCCTGGTGCCGCAGGAGCGCGGCGGTCCAATAACGGAGAAGCACATGAGCGTCAACAACCCGCAAACCCGTGAATGGCAAACCCTGAGCGGGGAGCATCACCTCGCACCTTTCAGTGACTACAAGCAACTGAAGGAGAAGGGGCCGCGCATTATCACCAAGGCCCAGGGTGTGCATTTGTGGGATAGCGAGGGGCACAAGATTCTCGACGGCATGGCCGGTCTGTGGTGTGTGGCGGTCGGCTACGGCCGTGAAGAGCTGGTGCAGGCGGCGGAAAAACAGATGCGCGAGCTGCCGTACTACAACCTGTTCTTCCAGACCGCTCACCCGCCTGCGCTCGAGCTGGCCAAGGCGATCACCGACGTGGCGCCGAAGGGTATGACCCATGTGTTCTTCACCGGCTCCGGCTCCGAAGGCAACGACACAGTGCTGCGCATGGTGCGCCACTACTGGGCGCTGAAGGGCAAACCGCACAAGCAGACCATCATCGGCCGCATCAACGGTTACCACGGCTCCACCTTCGCCGGTGCTTGCCTGGGCGGCATGAGCGGCATGCACGAGCAGGGTGGCCTGCCGATTCCGGGCATCGTACACATCCCTCAGCCGTACTGGTTCGGCGAGGGTGGCGACATGACCCCTGACGAATTCGGTATCTGGGCCGCCGAGCAGTTGGAGAAGAAGATCCTCGAAGTCGGCGAAGACAACGTCGCTGCCTTCATCGCCGAGCCGATCCAGGGCGCAGGTGGCGTGATCATCCCGCCGCAAACCTACTGGCCGAAGGTGAAGGAGATCCTCGCCAGGTACGACATTCTGTTCGTCGCCGACGAGGTGATCTGCGGCTTCGGCCGTACCGGCGAGTGGTTTGGCTCTGATTACTACGACCTCAAGCCCGACCTGATGACCATCGCGAAAGGCCTGACCTCCGGTTACATCCCCATGGGCGGTGTGATTGTGCGTGACACCGTGGCCAAGGTGATCAGCGAAGGCGGCGACTTCAACCACGGTTTCACCTACTCCGGTCACCCGGTGGCGGCCGCGGTGGGCCTGGAAAACCTGCGCATCCTGCGTGACGAGAAAATTGTCGAGAAGGCGCGCACGGAAGCGGCACCGTATTTGCAAAAGCGTTTGCGTGAGCTGCAGGACCATCCACTGGTGGGTGAAGTGCGCGGCCTGGGCATGCTGGGTGCGATCGAGCTGGTCAAGGACAAGGCCACCCGCAGCCGTTACGAGGGCAAGGGCGTGGGCATGATCTGCCGCACCTTCTGCTTTGAGAACGGGCTCATCATGCGTGCGGTGGGTGACACCATGATCATCGCGCCGCCGCTGGTAATCAGCCATGCGGAGATCGACGAACTGGTGGAAAAGGCGCGCAAGTGCCTGGACCTGACCCTTGAGGCGATTCGATAAGCGTTTGCTAGGCTAGCGTTGTGACATTAAGTCGTTACATGGCCCTGCTTTCCTTGATACAGGGCCTTGTAACTTGCCAGACTAGCGACTGTTTCAGTCGCCGCGCGCTCTGCACCGTGGGTTCTGGCTGCTGGACAGTTGCTAAATAAAAATTCTGGAGCATTACGCATGAATAAAATGGGCAAGACGTTGCTGGCCGCCGCCCTGATGGGTGCCATGGCCTCCGCTGTTCAGGCTGAAGACAAAGTGTTGAACGTCTATAACTGGTCGGACTACATCGCTCCGGACACCATCGCCAAGTTCGAGAAGCAGACGGGGATCAAGGTCAAGTACGACGTCTTCGACAGCAACGAAACCCTGGAAGCCAAGCTGCTGGCAGGCAAGTCGGGCTATGACATCGTCGTGCCTTCGAACAATTTCCTGGCCAAGCAGATCAAGGCGGGCGTGTACGAGGAGCTGGACCGGTCCAAGCTGCCGAACTGGAAGAACCTCGACCCCGACCTGCTCAAGGCCGTTGGCGATGCCAGCGACAAGGACAACAAGCATGCCTTCCCTTACATGTGGGGCTCGATCGGCATCGGCTACAACCCGGAAAAGGTCAAGGCTGCGCTGGGCGTGGACAAGATCGATTCGTGGGATGTGGTGTTCAAGCCTGAGAACATCGCCAAGCTCAAGAGCTGCGGCGTGAGCTTCCTCGACGCCCCGACCGAAATGCTCCCGGCTGCGCTGCACTACCTCGGCAAGCCGACCGACAGCACCAAGAAAGAAGACCTGAAGGCCGCCGAGGACCTGTTCCTCAAGATCCGTCCTTCGATCACCTATTTCCACTCGTCCAAGTACATCGGCGACATGGCCAACGGCAACATCTGTGTAGCCGTCGGTTACTCGGGTGACCTGGAGCAATCCAAGGCCCGTGCCCATGAAGCGGGCGACAAGGTCAAAGTGGACTACGTCATTCCGAAGGAAGGTGCCGGTACTTTCTACGACATGGTCGCCATCCCGAAAGATGCCGAGCATAAAGACGCGGCCTACGAGTTCATGAACTTCCTGATGCAGCCGGAAATCATGGCTGAAATCACCAACGCTGTGCGCTTCCCGAACGGTAACGCTGCTGCCACCCCGTTCGTGGACAAAGACATCAGCAGCGACCCAAGCATCTATCCGCCTGCTGAAGTGAAGAAGCATCTGTACGCGATCGCTGCGCCTGACGCTTCCGTGCAGCGAGTGATCACCCGCAGCTGGACGAAGATCAAGTCGGGCAAGTAAGCCTGATGCGACACCTCTGGGCCGGGTTTGCCGGCCCAGAGCCATTGAAAGGTAATTGATGATTGCGGCATCGAAGCTGCGAAGTTAAGTTGCGCGCCGGTTTTGCGTGTGCGGCAGCATTGTCGCTACCCAGGCACTGATTGTGAGGACCCCCACTTGTCTATTTCTGTATTCCGCAAGGCCTTGATGGCCAGCGCGGGCCTGACGCTGGCATGCAGCGTCCAAGCGGCGCCGACGGTGCACTTCTATAACTGGTCCGACTACATCGGCCCGACTACACTCGCGGACTTCGAGAAAGCGACGGGCATCAAGCCTGTGCAAGACGTGTTCGACTCCAACGAAACCCTGGAAGGCAAGCTGCTGGCCGGTAACACCGGCTATGACGTGGTGGTGCCGTCCAACCATTTCCTGGGCAAGCAGATCAAGGCGGGCGCCTTCCAGAAGCTCGACAAGAACCTGCTGCCCAACTATTCCAATCTCGACCCGGCGTTGATGAAGCGCCTGGAAAAGAACGACCCGGGCAACCAGTACGCGGTACCTTACCTGTGGGGTACCAACGGCATCGGTTACAACGTCGACAAGGTCAAGGCTGCGCTGGGCGTGGATACCATCGATTCCTGGGCCGTGCTGTTCGAGCCCGAAAACATGAAGAAGCTCTCCAAGTGCGGTGTGGCCTTCCTCGACTCGGCAGACGAAATGCTGCCAGCGGTGCTCAACTACATGGGCCTCAACCCCAACAGCACCGACCCCAAGGATTACGCCAAGGCCGAGCAGAAGCTGCTGGCGGTGCGCCCGTACGTGACCTACTTCCACTCGTCCAAGTACATCACCGACCTGGCCAACGGCGACATCTGCGTCGCGGCAGGTTTTTCGGGTGATGTGTTCCAGGCCAAGGCCCGTGCTGAAGAAGCGAAGAAGGGCGTGAACCTGGCCTACGCCATTCCCAAGGAAGGCGGCAACCTCTGGTTCGACGTGCTGGCGATCCCCAAGGACGCCAAGAACGTCAAAGAGGCGCATGCCTTCATCAACTATTTGCTGAAACCTGAGGTTATCGCCCAGGTCAGTGATTACGTCGGTTACGCCAACCCGAACCCCAAGGCTGGCGCCCTGATGGACCAGGCCGTAAGGACTGACGCCGCGGTTTACCCACCGCAGGAAGTGCTGGACAAGATGTTCGTGAACTCAGAGTTGCCCCCCAAGGTGCAACGGCTGATGACCCGCAGCTGGACCAAGGTCAAGTCGGGCAAGTAAAAATCCAGACCCGCGACGGCACCGTAGAACAGGCCACGCGGGCACAAAAATCTTGTTGGGAGTTTCACTCATGGCAGTTGCCTCCGGTGCCTATAAAAAAGCCCTCGAGGGTGGCCAGCAACCCAAGCAGGTGCTGGTCAAGATCGACCGGGTCACGAAAAAGTTCGACGAAACGGTAGCCGTGGACGATGTGTCCCTGGAAATCCGCAAGGGCGAGATCTTCGCCCTGCTGGGCGGCTCCGGTTCCGGCAAGTCCACCTTGCTGCGCATGCTGGCCGGCTTCGAGCGCCCGTCCGAAGGGCGGATCTTCCTCGATGGCGTCGACATCACCGACATGCCGCCGTACGAGCGGCCGATCAACATGATGTTCCAGTCCTACGCGCTGTTCCCGCACATGACCGTGGCGCAGAACATCGCCTTCGGCCTGCAGCAGGACAAGATGCCCAAGGCCGAGATCGATGCCCGCGTGGCCGAGATGCTCAAGCTGGTGCACATGACCCAGTACGCCAAGCGCAAGCCGCACCAGTTGTCGGGCGGCCAGCGTCAGCGTGTGGCGTTGGCCCGCTCGCTGGCCAAGCGCCCCAAACTGCTGCTGCTCGACGAGCCGATGGGTGCACTGGACAAGAAACTGCGTTCGCAGATGCAGCTGGAGCTGGTCGAGATCATCGAGCGCGTGGGTGTAACCTGCGTGATGGTGACCCACGACCAGGAAGAGGCCATGACCATGGCCCAGCGCATCGCGATCATGCACCTGGGCTGGATCGCCCAGATCGGCTCGCCAGTGGACATCTACGAGACACCTACCAGCCGCCTGGTGTGCGAGTTCATCGGTAACGTCAACCTGTTCGAAGGTGACGTGGTCGACGACGCCGAAGGCTACGCGATCATTGCCAGCCCGGAGCTGGAGCGCAAGATCTACGTGGGCCACGGCATCACCACCTCGGTGGAAGACAAGCACATCACCTACGCCCTGCGCCCGGAAAAGATGCTGGTCACCACCCAGCAGCCAACCTGCGAGCACAACTGGTCGCGCGGCAAGATCCACGACATTGCCTACCTGGGCGGCCACTCGGTGTTCTATGTGGAGCTGCCGAGCGGCAAGATCGTGCAGTCGTTCGTTGCCAACGCCGAGCGCCAAGGTACCCGTCCTACCTGGGGCGATGAAGTGTACGTATGGTGGGAAGACGACAGCGGCGTGGTACTGCGGTCATGAAACTGCGCAAGCTCAAGCGAGCCTTCCAGCGTCTGGTCCCGGAGGGGCGGCACTTGGTGATCGGCGTGCCGTTCATCTGGCTGTTCCTGTTCTTCATGCTGCCGTTCTTCATCGTCCTGAAGATCAGTTTTGCCGAAGCTGATGTGGCAATCCCGCCGTATACCGAGATCTACACCTACGTCGAAGACAAGATCCAGCTGGTCCTCAACCTGGCCAACTACGGGCTGTTGACCGAGGATGAGCTGTACCTCTCGGCCTACCTGGGTTCGTTGAAGATGGCGTTCTTCAGCACCCTGCTGTGCCTGCTGATCGGCTTCCCAATGGCCTACGCCATTGCCAACGCCAAGAAGGAGACCCAGACGGTCCTGCTGTTGCTGATCATGATGCCAACCTGGACCGCGATCCTGATCCGCGTCTATGCCTGGATGGGTATCCTCAGCAACAACGGCCTGCTCAACGGTTTCCTCCTGTGGACCGGGTTGATCGACCAGCCGTTGCAGATCCTCAACACCAACCTGGCGGTCTACATCGGCGTGGTCTATTCGTACCTGCCGTTCATGATCCTGCCGCTGTTCGCCAACCTGGTGAAGCATGATCCGAGCCTGCTCGAAGCTGCCTCCGACCTGGGTTCGAGCACATTCAACAGCTTCTGGAAGATCACGGTACCGCTGTCGAAAAACGGCATCATCGCCGGCTGCATGCTGGTGTTCATCCCGGTGGTGGGCGAGTTCGTGATCCCGGAACTGCTCGGCGGCCCGGAAACCCTGATGATCGGTAAAGTGCTGTGGCAGGAGTTCTTCAACAACCGTGACTGGCCGGTGGCATCCGCCCTGGCAGTGGTGATGCTGGCGATCCTGATCGTGCCGATCCTGCTGTTCAACCGTAGCCAGGCCAAAGAGATGGAGGGCCGCGCATGAAACGCTTCAGTTTCTCCAAGCTGATGCTGGTGCTCGGCTTGCTGTTCATCTACCTGCCGATGTTGATCCTGGTGATCTACTCGTTCAACGCCTCCAAGCTGGTGACGGTGTGGGGCGGCTGGTCGATCAAATGGTACGTCGGCCTGCTCGACAACACCCAGCTGATGGGTTCGGTGATGCGCTCGCTGGAAATCGCCTGCTACACGGCGGTGGCGGCAGTGGCGCTGGGTACCCTGGCGGCCTTCGTGCTGACCCGCGTCACCCGCTTCAAGGGCCGCACGCTGTTCGGTGGCCTGGTCACTGCGCCGCTGGTAATGCCCGAAGTGATCACCGGTCTGTCGCTGTTGCTGCTGTTCGTGGCCATGGCGCAGATGATCGGCTGGCCGCAGGAGCGGGGTATCGTCACCATCTGGATCGCCCACACAACGTTCTGTGCGGCGTATGTGGCGGTGGTGGTGTCGGCTCGCCTGCGTGAGCTGGACCTGTCGATCGAGGAAGCGGCGATGGACCTGGGTGCCAAGCCGTGGAAGGTGTTCTTCCTGATCACCATCCCGATGATCGCGCCATCGCTGGCGGCGGGCGGCATGATGTCGTTCGCCCTATCGCTGGACGACCTGGTACTGGCCAGCTTCGTCTCCGGGCCTGGCTCGACCACCTTGCCGATGGAAGTGTTCTCGGCGGTGCGTCTGGGTGTGAAACCGGAGATCAACGCCGTGGCCAGCCTGATCTTGCTGTCGGTATCGCTGGTGACCTTCTTCGTCTGGTACTTCAGCCGCCAGGCCGAAGAGCGTCGTCGCAAGGCGATTCAGCAGGCGATCGAAGAGGGTGCTGCAGCCAACGCTTCGCAGCCGCAGGTCAAGCGCCCGAGCCAGCTCACGGCTTCAGCCTGATATAGAGCCTGTTCGCGGCGAGCCAGTGCCGCGAACAGGCTCGTACAGGCTCCGAAATTGCCTGGCTGATATTCACCAGATTTTCTTAGCTCAGTCGGCATATCATGATTGTTGGCGTAGATTGTCCATGCTGATCTGGGTGGCAAATGCGCTTGTCCTGCCGTTGTTGTTAACAGGCACGCTGGACGTACCTGCATTAGAGTTAAGGGCTTGTGCGGCCGCTGCGTGATTAGCTGAGTTTCCTGTAGCTTTACTGAAAGTTGGTGGTGGGGTCTCTGGGCGATTTAAAGCTTCACTGTAAGAAGGTGGTGGGGGCTCTGTAGGGGCACTAGGCCTTGCGCGATTTATAGCTTGACTGTAAGAAGGTGGTAAATCTTCAGGGAGAGGGGCCGACCGAGCAGCGTTAATGGTGCGCATTTTTAGCATGGCAAGTTGCCCGGCACCTATAATCAGTAGGGTTACTAAGGAAAGAAATCCTCCAGCCATTTCTAGTTTTTTGGACTTTGTAATCATTCCAGCGATCGCCAGCCCGCTTCCCACAAGCCCGGTGGCGAGTGCAGTATAATGAAGCCCCGCCCCAATGATACCGAAACTTAAGTGCCCTGTGGGATCAACGCGATTTACCGGGTCACCCGCACAATACATATAAGCGTTCAATCCACCTTTCCCGAATGGGCTAATATTATCTGGGCTGCAGAACCTCTCGAGCGTGGGATTATACATACGATACCCATTACCGAGCGCATAGCAGCCTGTTGCTGAGTCCAGCGGCTCGCCGTTGAATGCCAAGAGGGTATTCGATTCGCTACGGGCGTTGCAGTGGCCATAAGGGCTGTAGGGATACGCCTTCAGCGCGGCATGCCCTAACTCGGTCATGACGGTGTCAGTATTGCTAACGCCCATGAGTAAGTGACCTTCGTCAGCAACTGAGGCGCGTTGCGCTAAAAGACCGCCCGCATGCCGGAAGACCGAATGTGTCAGAGCGTCTTTGACTTCGGTAGCAATACGGCCGTTCTGATAAAAGCGCAGTGTTTTTTTTGCAGCGGCCACGGGGCCTCCTGGGATTCGACATTGAGCAGAGCGCTATCTGGTTATTGCTCGTACAGGTGAAAACATCAGCTTGAACACAGTGTGCAGTGGCGGGGAGTGCCCGGCTACTGGCAGAAATGTCAGGTCATCAAGCGAGCTGAGCCTGCCGCGTATCGCATGCCTTGGGATTGTTTTATCCGCCAGGCGGCTGCTTCGACCTGCGCCGCCCGCTTTCGCGGGTACCCTCAGTGGGTTCTTTGATTATTCAACTTGGCCGGAGGTCCTTACGGTGTCGCGCATAGATGAGGTTGAATGAGTGGCTTGCACCACTTCTTGGTACGTCGGTGGAGGTTCCTCAATTACTGGGTAAGTTGATGGATGTGCCTGCCTTACCTGTTCGTAAGTCGGTAGAGGTAAAATTGTAGTAGGTTGACGAGACGCTGGCGCATTAGCCGGTTGACGTGCGGGCATACTGTCAGCGAAAGCTGGTGGGGGGGCGAAAGCCGGAACTCGCTGATTGTTTGTCGCGATAGGCCTAGAATTAAGGTTGCGGCGAGGGGGCTGCGTTGGCCTGGTATAGTAAAGGGTGCGCATTCTTGGGTACATATATCGCCCAGTACCCATCATCGTTAGGCCTAGTCCCATAAGTGCTCCTCCAACCAATGTGAGTGTTACGTCTCTTTTCACTCCCCCAGCGACCGACAACCCGGCTCCGATAGTCGAAGCGGCGAGGCCGGTTAATACAAGCCCCGACCAAATGACACCGGAACTTAAGTGTCCTGTGGGATCAACGCGATTTACCGGGTCACCCGCACAATACATATAAGCGCTCAACCCACCTTTCCCGAACGGACTAAGATTATCAGGGCTGCAAAACCTTTTGAGTGTGGGACTGTACAGACGATACCCATTGCCGAGGGCATAACAGCCGGTTGCCAAATCCAGCGGCTCGCCGTTGAATGCCAAAGGAATATTCGACTCGTTGCGGGCGGGGCGGTGGCCATAAGGGCTGTACGAATACTCTTTTTTTGCAGCAGCCTCTAACTGGGTCATGAGGGTGTCTGTATTGCTGACGCCCATGAGCACGTAACCTTCGTCAGCAGATGATGCGCGTTGCGCTAAAAGACCACCCGCATGCCGGAAGACCGAATGTGTCAGAGCGTCTTTGACTTCGGTAGCAATACGACTGTTCTGATAAAAGCGCAGTGTTTTTTTTGCAGCGGCCACGGGGCCTCCTGGGATTCGACATTGAGCAGAGCGCTGTCTGGTTATTGCTCGCACAGGTGAAAACATCAGTTTGAACACAGTGTGCAGTGGCGGGGAGTGCCCGGCTACTGGTAGAAATGTCAGGTCATCAGTAAGCCATTTTGCTGAATCCGAGCCCTCATGCAGGCCTCGGATTTTTCCTTTCCGAGTCGGCTGCTTCGGCTAGGCTCGGCCCTTTCGCCATGAAACCGCCGGGGCCGGCAACAAAAATGCCAGCATGGCCCCCGCCAGTGATGTTTATCGAACCCTGAACTACGCTCACAGTCGCATCCCACAAATCATTTGTGCGCAAGCAAGGAGCCAGCATGGCGTTGATGCGTCCGCTGTCGGTCATCTGTCTGGGGTTGTTGTACATGCTCACCGGCTGTAGCAAGGAAGAGGTCCCCAAGACGCTGCCTCGGGTGGGGGTGCAGCAGGTACAACCCACCGATTTCGCTGCCAGGGTCACCCTGACCGGCGACGTACAGGCAAGGGTGCAGACCGATTTGTCATTCCGCGTCGGCGGCAAGATCATTTCGCGTAGCGTCGACGTGGGCGATCACGTCAAGGCCAACCAGGTGCTGGCCCGGCTTGACCCGAAAGACCTGCAGAACAATGTCGACTCGGCCAAGGCCGAAGTATTCGCCGCGCAGGCGCGGGTCACCCAGACCAGTGCGGCCTTCGTGCGCCAGCAAAAACTGCTGCCCAAGGGCTACACCAGCCAGAGCGAGTACGATGCTGCCGAGGCCGCGCTGCGCAGCAATCAGAGCGCACTCAAGGCCGCCCAGGCGCAACTGGCCAATGCCAACGAGCAGCTCAGCTACACCGCACTGGTCTCCGAGGCCGCCGGGGTCATCACCGAGCGCCAGGCCGAGGTTGGCCAAGTGGTGCAGGCGACCATGCCGATCTTCAGCCTGGCCGTCGATGGCGACCGCGATGCGGTGTTCAACGTCTACGAGTCGCTGCTGGTGGCGCCGCCCAGCGATGCCGGGGTAGTCGTGAGCCTGCTGGACGATCCCAAGGTCCAGGCCCGTGGCTTCGTGCGCGAAATAACCCCCACCGTGTCGGCGCAAAGCGGCACCGTGCAGGTCAAGGTGGGGCTCAAGGACGTGCCGCCCGGGATGCAATTGGGGGCACCGGTTACTGCCACCACCAATGCCCAGGGCCGGCCCAGCATCGAGCTGCCGTGGTCGGCGCTGACCAAGGCCTTGCATGAGCCTGCCGTGTGGGTGGTGGGCGAGGGCGACAAGGTGGAACTGCGCAAAGTCAAAATCCGCCGTTACCTCACCGGCAAGATCGTGGTCGCCAGCGGCCTGAAAGGCGGCGAGACCGTAGTGGTCAATGGCGGCCAGTTGCTGCACCCCGGCATGCAGGTACAGAAGGTCGACGCCAAGGGCCCAGGGGGTGAGCTATGAAGCGTCTGCTGCTGATGCTGTCGGCCGGGGTGCTGCTGGTCGGTTGCAGTAGCGAAGAAGAGGCACCAGAGGCGATCCGGCCAGTGCTGTCGGTCAAGGTCGAACCCCAGGTGCAGTCGCAGCTGGGCCGCTTCGCCGGCAGTATTCAGGCGCGCTTCGAAAGCACCTTGGGCTTCCGGGTTTCCGGGCGCATTGCCCGGCGCTGGCTGGACGTGGGCGCCCAGGTGAAACCGGGTGACACCTTGGCCACCCTGGACCCCACCGACCAGCAGAACCAGCTGCGCGCCGCCGAAGGCGATCTGGCCAAGGTGCAGGCACAGTGGATCAACGCCCAGGCCGATGCCCGTCGCCAGCAGCAGTTGTATGACCGTGGGGTAGGCGCCCAGGCACAGCTGGATATTGCCCAGACCAACCTGAAAACCACCAGCGCGGCGTTGGAGCAGGCGCGCTCCGCCGTCAGCCAGGCCCGCGACCAGCTCGACTACAGCACCCTGCGTACCGACCACGCTGCCGTGATTACCGCGTGGCAGGCCGAAGCCGGGCAAACCGTTACCGCCGGGCAAGCCGTGGTGACCCTGGCCCGGCCGGACGTGAAGGAAGCGGTAATCGACCTGCCGATCGATCTGGCCGAGCAGTTGAGCAAAGGCCTGACCTTCACCGTTGCTTCGCAACTGGACCCGACCATCAACACCACGGCCAGCCTGCGCGAACTGGAGCCCCAGGCCGATGCCACCACCCGGACCCGCCGTGCTCGCCTGACCCTGGCCAGCACACCGGCGGCCTTTCACCTTGGCACCGCCATCAGTGTGACCCTTAGCTCGGAAGTGTCCCCGCGCAGCGAACTGCCCTTGAGTGCCTTGCTCGAGCGCGACGGCAAGACCCAGGTGTGGGTGATCGATACGCAGCACAAGACCGTGGCCACCCGTGACGTGGCGCTGATCGACCGCACCGATGACAGCATCGTACTGAGCGCCGGCGTGCAGCCCGGTGAGCGCGTGGTCACTGCCGGCGTCAACAGCCTCAAGCCTGGCCAGAAGGTCACCTTCGACGAGGATGCGCAATGAAAGGAAGCTTCAACCTGTCCGACTGGGCGCTCAAGCATCAATCGTTCGTCTGGTACCTGATGTTCGTTGGCCTTTTGATGGGGATTTTCTCCTACTTCAACCTGGGCCGTGAGGAAGACCCGTCGTTCACCATCAAAACCATGGTCATCCAGACCCGCTGGCCCGGTGCGACCCAGGACGAAACCCTCTACCAGGTCACCGACCGTATCGAGAAGAAGCTCGAGGAACTCGATTCACTCGACTACACCAAAAGCTACACCCGCCCCGGCGAGTCCACGGTCTACGTGTACCTTCGCGACACCACCAAGGCCAAGGACATCCCGGAAATCTGGTACCAGGTGCGCAAGAAGATCCAGGACATTCGTGGCGAATTTCCCGCCGGTATCCAGGGGCCGGGCTTCAACGACGAATTCGGTGATGTATTCGGTTCGATCTATGCCTTTACCGCTGACGGCCTGACCCTGCGCCAACTGCGGGACTACGTGGAACAGGCAAGGGCCGAGGTCCGCGATGTACCCAACATCGGCAAGATCGAGCTGGTCGGCACCCAGGACGAAGTGCTGTACCTGAACTTCTCCACCCGCAAGCTGGCTGCCCTGGGCATTGACCAGCGCCAGGTAATGCAGGCACTTCAAGCGCAGAATGCGGTGACGCCGGCCGGCATGATCGAGGCCGGCCCGGAGCGCATCTCGGTGCGCACGTCCGGGCAGTTTGCCTCGGAAAAAGACCTGCAATCCGTCAACTTGAGGATCAACGACCGCTTCTTCCGCCTGGCTGATATCGCCGACATCGAGCGCGGCTATGTCGACCCACCCTCGCCAATGTTCCGTTACAACGGCCAGACAGCCCTTGGCCTGGCCATCGGCATGAAGGCCGGCGGCAACATCCAGGTGTTCGGTGCGGCGTTGAAAAAGCGCATGGACCAGGTGGTCCAGGACCTGCCGGTGGGTGTCGGTGTACACACCGTTTCTGACCAGGCCGTGGTGGTCAAGCAGGCGGTCGGCGGTTTCACCAGCGCGCTGTTCGAGGCGGTGGTGATCGTGCTGGCCGTGAGCTTTGTCAGTCTTGGCGTGCGCGCCGGGCTGGTGGTGGCCTGCTCGATCCCGCTGGTGCTGGCCATGGTGTTCGTGTTCATGGAGTACAGCGGCATCACCATGCAGCGTATTTCGCTGGGGGCGCTGATCATTGCGCTTGGCCTGCTGGTGGACGATGCGATGATTACCGTGGAGGTGATGGTCACGCGGCTGGAAATGGGTGAAAGCAAGGAGCAGGCGGCGACGTTCGCCTACACCTCCACAGCCTTCCCCATGCTTACCGGCACCTTGGTGACCGTGGCCGGGTTCGTGCCTATCGGCCTCAACGCCAGCTCTGCGGGTGAATACACCTTCACCCTGTTCGCGGTGATTGCCGTGGCCCTGATCGTGTCGTGGGTGGTGGCTGTGTTCTTCGCGCCGGTGCTTGGCGTGCATATTCTCAAAGGCGACAAGCTCAAGGCTCACGAGGCTGAGCCTGGCCGGGTCGGGCGGGCATTTGAAGGCGGGTTGCTGTGGTGCATGCGCAACCGCTGGTTGACCATCATCGGCACCGTGGTGCTGTTTGCCCTGGCGATCTTCTGCATGCGTTTTGTGCAGAACCAGTTTTTCCCGTCCTCGGACCGCCCGGAAATTCTCGTCGACCTCAACCTGCCGCAGAACGCCTCGATCGAGGAGACGCGCAAGGTGGTCGACCGCTTCGAGGCACGGATCAAGGACGACCCGGACCTGGTGCACTGGAGTACCTACATCGGCCAGGGCGCGATCCGCTTCTACCTGCCCCTCGATCAGCAGTTGCAGAACCCTTACTACGCGCAGCTGGTGATTGTCAGCAAGGGCTTCGAAGAGCGTGAGGCCATGATGGACCGCCTGCGGAAGATCCTGCACGAAGAGTTCGTCGGCGTCGGCACCAACGTGCAATCGCTGGAGATGGGCCCGCCGGTAGGCCGGCCGATCCAGTACCGGGTCAGCGGTGCCGACATCGACCAGGTGCGCAAACACGCCATCGAGCTGGCCACCTTGCTCGACCAGAACGAGCACATCGGCGAGATGATCTACGACTGGAACGAGCCGGGTAAGGTGCTGCGCGTGGAAATTGCCCAGGACAAGGCACGCCAGCTGGGGCTGTCGTCCGAAGATGTTGCCAATGTGATGAACAGCATCGTCAGTGGCGTGCAGATCACCCAGGTCAACGACAACATCTACCTGGTCGATGTGGTCGCGCGCGCCGAAGACAGCGAACGTGGCTCGCCTGATACCCTGCAGAACCTGCAAATTCTCACCCCTAACGGCACGTCGATCCCGCTGCTGTCGTTCGCCACCGTGCGCTACGAACTGGAACAGCCGCTGGTGTGGCGCCGCGACCGCAAGCCGACCATCACCATCAAGGCCTCAGTCAATGGCGAGATCCAGCCCACTGACCTGGTGGCCCAGCTGAAGCCAAAAATTGACGAGTTCGCCAGCAAGCTGCCGGTCGGTTACGAAGTGGCCACGGGGGGTACGGTTGAAGAAAGCAGCAAGGCCCAGGGGCCGATCGCCAAGGTCATCCCACTGATGCTATTCCTCATGGCGACCTTCCTGATGATCCAGTTGCACAGCGTGCAGAAGCTGTTCCTGGTGGTCAGCGTGGCGCCGCTGGGGCTGATTGGCGTGGTGTTGGCGCTGGTGCCTACGGGTACGCCGATGGGCTTTGTGGCGATCCTCGGCATCCTTGCGCTGGCGGGCATCATCATTCGTAACTCGGTGATCCTGGTGACCCAGATCGACGAGTTCGAAGCCCAGGGCCTGTCGCCGTGGGATGCGGTGGTGGAGGCCACCAACCATCGGCGCCGGCCGATCCTGCTGACCGCGGCGGCGGCGAGCCTGGGCATGATCCCGATTGCACGCGAGGTGTTCTGGGGCCCCATGGCCTACGCCATGATTGGCGGGATCATCGTGGCGACCTTGCTGACGCTGCTGTTCCTGCCGGCGCTGTACGTGGCCTGGTACAAGATCCGCGAGCCGCAGAAACACGCCTGAAGGCCCATATGGCCCCTTGTAGGAGCGGGTTTACCCGCGAATGCGATGGTGCATCGACCACCGTATTCGCGGGTAAACCCGCTCCTACAAGGGGCGTGTACTTTTAAATGGTTATATAAAAATTCTTAAACAGTATTTTTAAGAATAATCCCGCCTCACTACTATTGCCCTCAAGCCAGGCGCAAATCCCCTTCAAACCTCTGCCCGGCGCCCTCACTCCAAGGAGAACGAGCATGAGTGCATCTCTGCGTAGCATCGACGGTCAGGACGAAGCCACCATCTTGCGTGAAATCCAGAGCGCCTTGCGCGACCTGCGTTTCGGTGCGGTGGAGATCACCGTGCACAACGCTCAGGTCGTACAGATCGAGCGCAAGGAGAAGTTCCGCCTGCAACAGCCCGGCAACAAGCCCGGCTGATCGGCGCCACAACATCCAAAACTAGAAAAATGCCAATCGGGAGCTTCACCATGTCCATCCGCCGTTATGCGCTCGCCGCTCTGGCCAGTGCTGTTTTTGCCGGTTCCGCCATCGCCAAGGACTACGAACTGCTCAACGTGTCCTACGACCCGACCCGTGAGCTGTACCAGCAGTACAACGCTGAGTTCATCAAACACTGGCAACAGGCCCATCCGGGTGACAAGGTGAAAATCCAGCAATCCCATGGGGGGTCGGGCAAGCAGGCCCGTGCGGTGATCGACGGCCTGCGCGCTGACGTGGTGACCCTGGCCCTGGCCGGTGACATCGACGAAGTGGCCAAGCTTGGCAAGACACTGCCCGAGAACTGGCAGACCCGCCTGCCTGACGCCAGCACCCCGTACACCTCGACCATCGTGTTCCTGGTGCGCAAGGGCAACCCGAAAGGCATCAAGGACTGGGGCGACCTGATCAAGAAGGACGTGTCGGTCATCACCCCGAACCCGAAAACCTCCGGCGGTGCGCGCTGGAACTTCCTCGCAGCATGGGCGTACGGCCTGAAGGCCGGCGGTAGCGAAGAGAAGGCCAAGGCCTATGTGCAGGAACTGTTCAAGCATGTACCGGTGCTGGATACCGGCGCCCGTGGTTCGACCATCACCTTCGTCAACAATGGCCAGGGCGACGTGTTGCTGGCCTGGGAAAACGAGGCCTTCCTGGCCCTGAAGGAAGACGGGGGGGCCGACAAGTTCGACATCGTCGTGCCGTCGCTCTCGATCCTGGCCGAGCCGCCAGTGGCCGTGGTCGACAAGAACGCCGAGAAGAAGGGCAATACCGAGATTGCCACCGAATACCTCAAGCACCTGTACAGCCCGGCCGGGCAGAAGATTGCCGCCGAGAACTTCTACCGCCCGCGTGACGAGAAGGTCGCTGCGGAGTTCGGCAAGCAGTTCCCGAAACTGGACCTGGTGACCATCGACAAGGACTTTGGTGGGTGGAAGACTGCACAACCGAAATTCTTCAATGATGGCGGTGTGTTCGACCAGATCTATCAGGCACAGTAAGGGCCAAAGGAACGCGGGGCCGCGTTGCGGCCCATTCGCGGCACAAGGCCGCTCCCACAAGGAACCATAGTCCCCTGTGGGAGCGGCCTTGTGTCGCGAATGGGCTGCCCAGCAGCCCCAGGATACAAAAGCTTGCACCGGCCCGGGATTGTTTCCGGGCTTAGTGCGTTCAACCAGGGATATTTATGTCGCGTCGCATCTCCCCCGTCATACCCGGCTTCGGGCTGACGCTGGGCTACACCTTGGTGTACCTCAGCCTGATCGTGCTGATACCGCTGGCGGCCATGTTCATCCATGCCTCGCAGCTGACCTTCGAGCAGTTCTGGACCATCATCAGTGCGCCGCGGGTGATCGCTGCGCTCAAGCTGAGCTTCGGCACCGCCCTGTTCGCCGCCATCATCAACGGTGTGATCGGTACCCTGCTGGCTTGGGTGCTGGTGCGTTACACCTTCCCTGGGCGCAAGATCATCGATGCGATGATCGACCTGCCGTTCGCCTTGCCCACCGCGGTTGCCGGTATCGCCCTGACAGCCCTGTACGCGCCGCAGGGCTGGGTCGGCCAGTTCGCTACCGACCTGGGCTTCAAGATCGCCTACACCCCGCTGGGCATCACCCTGGCACTGACCTTCGTGACCCTGCCGTTCGTGGTGCGCACGGTGCAGCCGGTACTGGCCGACATCCCGCGTGAAGTGGAAGAGGCCGCAGCCTGCCTGGGGGCCAAGCCATTGCAGGTGTTCCGCCACATCCTGGCGCCGGCCCTGCTGCCGGCATGGCTCACCGGCTTTGCCCTGGCCTTCGCCCGTGGCGTGGGCGAGTATGGTTCGGTGATCTTCATTGCTGGCAACATGCCGATGAAGACCGAAATCCTGCCGCTGCTGATCATGGTCAAGCTCGACCAGTACGACTACACCGGCGCGACCGCCATCGGCGTGTTGATGCTGGTGGTTTCCTTCATCCTGCTGCTGCTGATCAACCTGCTGCAGCGCCGCATCGAAACCCCTTGAAGGAGGCCGGCATGTCCAGTTCATCCCTGAGTGCAAGTGCCGCAGCCAACGCCGCCCGCCGTGGCAGCGCCACGTCACGGCGTATCCTGATCGGCCTTGGCTGGCTGGTGTTCGCCCTGTTCCTGCTGCTGCCGCTGGTGATCGTGGTATCGCAGGCGCTGAAGAACGGTTTTGGCACCTTCTTCGAGGCGATCTTCGAACCCGATGCGTTGTCGGCGCTGAAGCTGACCCTGCTCGCCGTGGTTATCTCGGTGCCGCTGAACCTGGTATTTGGCGTAAGCGCTGCCTGGTGCGTGAGCAAGTACACCTTCCGTGGCAAGAGCATCCTGGTCACCCTGATCGACCTGCCGTTCTCGGTGTCACCCGTGATCGCCGGCCTGGTCTACGTGCTGATGTTCGGCGCGCAAGGCCTGTTCGGTCCGTGGCTGCAGGACCACGATATCCAGATCGTGTTCGCCCTGCCGGGCATTGTCCTGGCGACCATTTTCGTTACCGTACCGTTCGTGGCCCGTGAGCTGATCCCGCTGATGCAGGAGCAAGGCACGCAGGAGGAGGAGGCTGCACGGCTGCTCGGTGCCAACGGCTGGCAGATGTTCTGGCACGTGACCCTGCCGAACATCAAATGGGGGCTGATCTACGGCGTGGTGCTGTGTACCGCGCGGGCCATGGGCGAGTTCGGTGCGGTGTCGGTGGTGTCGGGCCACATCCGTGGCGTGACCAACACCTTGCCGCTGCATGTGGAGATTCTCTACAACGAGTACAACCACGTCGCAGCCTTCAGCGTGGCCAGCCTGTTGCTGATCCTGGCGCTCTTCATCCTGCTGCTCAAGCAGTGGAGCGAGAACCGTATTAACCGCCTGCGCCATAGCGCCGCGGAGGAATGATTCATGTCGATCGAAGTTCGTAACGTCAGCAAGCGCTTCAACAGCTTCCAGGCCCTGAACGCAATCAACCTGGACATCAACAGCGGCGAGCTGGTGGCTCTGCTCGGCCCGTCCGGCTGTGGCAAGACCACCCTGCTGCGCATCATTGCCGGCCTGGAAACCCCGGACCAGGGCAATATCGTGTTCCATGGCGAGGACGTTTCCGGCCATGACGTGCGTGACCGTAACGTCGGGTTCGTGTTCCAGCACTACGCGCTGTTCCGCCACATGAGCGTGTTCGACAACGTTGCTTTCGGCCTGCGCATGAAGCCCAAGGGCGAGCGCCCAAGCGAGAGCAAGATTGCCGAGAAGGTGCATGAGCTGCTGAACATGGTGCAACTGGACTGGCTGTCCGACCGCTACCCCGAGCAGCTTTCCGGTGGCCAGCGTCAGCGTATCGCCCTGGCCCGTGCCCTGGCGGTGGAGCCGAAGGTGCTGCTGCTGGACGAGCCATTCGGTGCGCTGGATGCCAAGGTGCGAAAAGAGCTGCGGCGCTGGCTGGCGCGGCTGCACGAGGATATCAACCTGACGTCGGTGTTCGTTACCCACGACCAGGAAGAAGCCATGGAAGTAGCCGACCGCATCGTGGTCATGAACAAGGGTGTGATCGAGCAGATCGGCTCGCCGGGTGAGGTGTACGATCAGCCGGCCAACGATTTCGTCTACCACTTCCTCGGTGACTCCAACCGCCTGGCCTTGAGCGAAGGGCATCACGTGCTGTTTCGCCCGCACGAGGTGTCGCTGTCGCGGCATGAGACCGAAGGGCACCATGCGGCCGAGGTGCGCGACATTCGGCCGTTGGGCGCGACCACGCGGGTGACCTTGAAGGTGGAAGGGCAGAGCGAGCTGATCGAGGCCGAGGTGGTGAAAGACCATGACAGCCTGACCGGGCTGGCGCGGGGAGAGACGTTGTTCTTCCGGCCGAAGGTATGGCAGAAGGTGGCGGATATCTGAGTCGCACAAGGAAAAGAGAGCCCGGGCATGGTCCCGGGTTTTTCTTGCCTGAACGTTTGACAGGGCAGCTTTACAGCCTTTTACAAGCGAGTGGCGGTAGCGTACTTGTTATGCCCTATGGGTATTAATAAATATCTTCTTATTCCTTTACGAATATTTCGCTCTCCCTATACTTGTCTCCAAGCACGCAAACTTACTGGAGGCGTCCCCATGCGCAATGAGTCGATTCGCTACCTGATTGTGCCGGGTTGGCAAGGATCGCCAGACAACCATTGGCAGAGTCACTGGCAGCGCACCCTGCCCAACAGTGCACGGGTTGAACAGCAAGACTGGCTCACCCCGCAGCGGCAGGACTGGGTGCACGCGCTGGAGCAGGCGATTGCCGCCGAGCGCTCGCCGGTGATCCTGATTGCCCACAGCCTTGGTTGCATCACTGTCGCCCATTGGGCAGCGCAGGCAAGCCCAGCCTTGCTGCGGCAGGTGCGTGGTGCACTGCTGGTGGCGCCGGCAGATGTCGAACGGCCCACTTGTGCACCCGTGCTGCGCAACTTTGCGCCGATCCCTACCGAGGTGCTGCCGTTCCCTAGCCAGGTCGTCAGCTCGGACAACGACCCGGCCGTGAACGTGCCACGGGCGCTGTACCTGGCCCAGGCATGGGGCGCCGAAGCGGGTTTGCTGAGCAATGCCGGGCACATCAACGTCAAGTCCGGTCATGAGCGCTGGGAACAAGGCTTCGCCTACCTGTATCGCTTGCAGAGCCGAATCGAGCAGCGCGCACTGCGCCGCGCCTGATCGCCCTTACTGTTCACCCTTTGCCTGACGCCTGGCCATTACGGGCCTGGGGCGGGAGTTCGTCATGACGTTTCAAAACCCGTTCGGCCAGCCGCTGCTGACCTTCCCCGAGCTGGACAAGAGCCCGCTGAGCATTCGTGCCAAGGCGCTGGTGTTCATCGACCCGCGCTCGCAGCAGCTGCGCGAGGACCTTGAGCGCCTGGCGCCACAACCTTTGCCGGTGCTGATCCGAGGCGAGACCGGCACCGGCAAGGAGCTGCTGGCTCGGCAGATCCACCGTACCAGCGACCGTGGAGGGTTGTTCGTGTCGGTCAACTGCGCGGCCATCAGCCCCACCTACGCCGATGCCGAGCTGTTTGGCTATAGCGCGGGCACCCATGGCGGTACGGCCAGCAGCCGCGCCGGCTGGTTCGGTTCGGCCAGCGGCGGCACCTTGTACCTGGACGAGATTGCCGACTTGCCGTTGGCCATCCAGGGCAAGCTGCTGGCGGCCCTGGAAAACCGCGAGGTCACTCGGGTGGGCGCGCAGCAGCCACAGCCGGTGGATGTGCGTCTGGTAGCCGCCACCAGCATCGACCTGGCCCGTGTAGTACGTGCAGGGCGCTTCAACGAGCGCCTGTACCAGTATCTGCGCGAGGGCGCGCTGGAACTGCCGCCGCTGCGCGAGCGGCGGGGCGATATCCTGCCGCTGGCCGAGTACTTCGTGGGCATCTACAGCGTGCGCCTGCAACGGCCTGTGCCCTTGGTGAGCGAGGCGGCGCAGCGGGTGCTGGAGGCGCATTTCTGGCCGGGCAATACCCGCGAACTGGAGAACGTCATCCACTTTGCCTTGCTGGTCAATGACGGCGAAGAGATCCTGCCAGAAGACCTCGAACTGCCTGACCCCGCGCGTTAGACATCGCTCATGGGTAAAGAGGCTGATGGTATTGTGTTTTTGGAATAAGCAGCTAAGTAAAAGATATTGTTGCGGAATAAAAAATTTGGGTATCGTCCGCCTCAAGCCCACTGGTGAACCGGTTGGGCACCCGATTTGCCATCGTCGATGGCCCAGATTCAGAACAAGGACCACCATGAAGAAGACCCTGCTGACCACTGCACTGGCTGCTGCCCTGTCGTTCTCCGGCCTGGCCGCTGCTGCCGAGAAACTGGTGGTTGCCGCTACCCCGGTACCGCACGCCGAAATTCTCGAACTGATCAAGCCGACCCTGGCAAAAGAAGGCGTGGACCTTCAGATCAAGGTCTTCACCGATTACGTACAGCCGAACGTGCAGGTGGACCAGAAGCGTCTGGACGCCAACTACTTCCAGACCCTGCCGTACTTGAAGAGCTTCAACGAAGGCAAGGGCACCCACCTGGAAACCGTGATCGGTGTGCACGTCGAGCCGTTCGGTGGTTACTCGAAGAAGATCAAGAACCTGTCCGAGCTGAAGGAGGGCGCCACCGTTGCCATCCCTAACGAAGGCAGCAACAGCGGCCGCGCCCTGATCCTGCTGCAGAAGGCTGGCCTGATCACCCTGAAAGACCCGAAAAACGCCCTGGCCACGCCAAAGGACATTGCCGAGAACCCGAAGAAGCTGAAGTTCCGCGAGCTTGAATCGGCCATGCTGCCGCGTGTGCTGGACCAGGTCGACCTGGACATGATTAACACCAACTACGCCCTGGAAGCCGGCCTGAACCCGGCCAAGGACGCGCTGGTGATCGAAGGTGCCGACTCGCCGTACGTGAACTTCCTGGTTGCCCGCCCGGACAACAAGGACAGCGAAGCCATCCAGAAACTGGCCAAGGCCCTGACCAGCCCTGAAGTGAAGGCATTCATTGCCAAGAAGTACCAAGGTGCCGTACTGCCGGCGTTCTGATTTCGCTTGCAACCCCGGTATGCGCCAACGCCGACACCTTTAGTGTCGGCGTTTTTTTTTGCCCTGCACGGGCAGACACACGCAGCATCTGTAGAGACAGCCTTGTGCTGCGAACGGGCTGCAAAGCAGCCCCTTACCTTGGGGGTACCAGCCGTAAGGTAGTCTGCGCCGGGATTACCCCCATCTGCGCCCGCTGATACTGCCCCTGCACATACCCCTCAGCCTGGTCCGCGTAATGCCGGTCAAACGGCACGCCACTCTGCCCGACCGGGTTGATGGTCAGGGCCTGTCCGGCATCGGCAAAGTCGATCAGTCGCCGCGTCGACGGCCCATAGGTTACCGGCCATGGCGCAGCGCTGATCTTCGCCGAAAGGTTGTTCGGCACTTCGTGGGTACCAGGTGCGGCGAACGGCCCAACGTTGAACAGCAGGTTCAGCGGCTTTTTCACCCCAAGCGGATGGTTGTGGGTCAGGGTATGGGCCTTGCCCCATTGCCAGCTGGCCGGATCACTGCCCAGGGTGTCGCGCAGGTGCTTCAAGCTGCTTTGCCACGCTGTGCGCACGACGGTGGTACGGTCCGTTCGCTGGCTGCCACCACGGGTGTTCCACCAGGGTGAATCGGCTTGTGCTGCCAGGCGTGGCAGGGCGGCGTCGATGGCGCGGGTGCTGATCAGCACCGGGAACCAGGTATCGCCCAGCTCGTCATGCAGGGCCGCGAATGCCAGTTCATAAAGGAATTGGTTGAACAGCGTGGCGCTGGTCGAGTCGAGCGGGTAGTCCCCAGCCCAAGCCGCCAGTTGCTCGACCAGCTCTTGCTCTTCATCACCTTCTGCCACCGCCCGCAGGGTTGCCAGAAGCGGGGCAAGCGTGCGCGGGCCATAGTCACTGGCGGTGTCCAACTGCAGTGCCTGGCTGTTTTGGGTGTCCCATTTCACCTCTGGGTTGGCCAGGTGGCGATCGAGCTGGCGGCCACGGTCGGGCAGGTTGTAGTAACCCGGTATCGGCACCGCCGCCGGTGGCTGGTAGTTGGCCGAGACGATATAGCCGCGGGCCGGGTTTTCCTGCTGTGGGTTGACGCTGAAGGGGTAGAAACCGAGCTTGTCGGCCTGGGCGCTGGTGCCGTCGAGGATGAACGCCGGGTCGACCCCGTCGGGGCGGATTGGCAGCTTTGCCGCCGCCCACCAGCCGATGTCGCCAAGGGCATTGGCCCAGACAAGGTTGAGCCCCGGCGCGTGAACCTTGGCGGCGGCCTCGCGCATCTTGCCCAGGGTGTCGGCGCGGTTGAGCTGGTAGAAGCCGTCGAGGATCGGGTTTTCGGTTTCCAGGAATGCCCACCACATGGCGATTGGCGTGGGGCCAGTGGTGCTGCCCAGTACGTCGTTGACGATCGGGCCATGGGGCGAGCGGCGCAGGCTGATGGTGACCGGCTGCTCGCCTTTGACGGCAATCGTCTGCTCGGTCTTTTCCAGTGTGCGCCACTGGCCATCGACCATCACCTGATCGGCGTTGGCAGGGTTGGTCTTTTCGGCGATCAGGTCGACGTCATCGTTCTGGAACATGGTCAGGCTCCAGCCAAAATCACGGTTGTGGCCGAGCAGAGCGAACGGGTTGAGTGCCTGGAAATAGCCGTAGAGATTGAAACCGGGCGCTGACAGTTCGGCCTCGTACCACACCGCAGGTACGGCGAAGCTGATGTGCGGGTCGCCAGCCAGCAACGGCTTGCCACTGCGGGTGCGGCTACCCGCGACCGCCCAGGCGTTGCTGCCTTCGAACTGCGGGATGCCGGCGTCGCCCAGTGCCTCATTGCTTAAGCGCGCAAGTGCTTCCAGGCTTTGCCAGTCGGCAGCGGCCAGTGGCGTGCCCAGTGCGCCCTCGGGTTGCCAGCCAAGGTCGAATATTTTCAGGTAGTCAGGCCCCAGCTGGTCGCGGATGTAGGTCAGCGCTGGCTCGGTGCGGAACGCGGCGGCAAAACTGTAGGCCAGGTAGCCGGCGATGCTCAGCGTGTCCTCGGCGGTGAACGGGCGCGGGGTGATGCCGAGCAGGTCGAATTCCGTGGGCTTGGGGTGGCTGGCCTGCCAACTGTTGACCCCCTCGAGGTAGGCTTGCAGGGCCTGCCATGCCGGCGCCTGCGGATCCTGCCGCTTGGCCATCAGCGCGGCCTGCTCGCGTATGCGCAGGCTGCGGAACAGGGTGTCGGTGGGCAGCAGCTTGTCGCCGAGCACCTCAGCCAGTTCGCCACGGGCCAGGCGGCGCAAAATCTCCATCTGGAACAGCCGGTCCTGGGCATGCACGTAGCCCAGTGCACGGTAAAGGTCCGGCTCGCTCTGTGCCTGCAGGTGTGGCACGCCGCGGGCGTCGTAGCGCACGCTGACCGGCGCTTGCAGGCCGGTAATGGCGACCTCGCCCTCGCGCTGCGGCAGCTTCCCCTGCACGTACCAGTAACCGGCGGCGCCAGCGAAAACGGTGACTACCACCGCCAGCAGGGTCAGGCTGCGCTTCATTCAGACTCCTTGTGCATTCAAACGAAAAATGTGGTCCGATCATCGGCGGATTCGCGAACAGAGCATAGCCCCAGGAAGGAGTTTCCATGTCCCTCAGCGAAAAACACAAAATGCTCACCGGCCAGCTCTACCATGCTGGCTGCCCTGAACTGCAGGCCGAGCAGATCGCCAACAAGCACTGGATGCACCGCTACAACAACAGTGTCGAACTGCTCAACGACGCACGCCACGGGCTGCTTGTGGAGCACTTTGGCCAGGTTGGCGAAGGCGCGGTGATTCGCCCGCCGTTCTATTGCGACTACGGCTACAACATCAGCGTTGGCCGTAATACGTTCATGAACTTCAACTGCGTGATCCTCGACGTGGTACCGGTGCGTATCGGCGAGGACTGCCAGATCGGCCCCAACGTGCAGATCTACACCGCCGACCATCCGCTCGATCCTGAAGTGCGGCGCAGCGGGCTGGAGAGTGGGCGGCCGGTGACCATCGGCGACAACGTGTGGATCGGCGGTGCGGCGATCATCCTGCCGGGGGTGACCATCGGTGATAACGCCATCGTCGGCGCCGGCAGTGTGGTGACCCGGGATGTGCCCGCGGGCGCGACGGTGGTGGGTAACCCGGCGAGGGTCCGTCAGCCCGACCAAGGGCAGTAGCAGCCTACCGCCAGGGTATTGGAGGCGTTGACCTGGCGGCCGTCGAGCAAAGCCTTGAGGATTGGCTCGATGAAGCTGTTGTTGGCGTTGCACACGGCGCCTTCGCTGTAGGGGCCAAAATAAGCCAGTCGGCCTTGCCGGTCCCAGATGGCCACGGCCGGGGACGCAGGCAGGTGCTCGCTGCCGGGCAGGTGGGTGATGGGTTGCAAGCTACCGATATTGGCCGGTAGCTGGCCGTGGCTGCCGGGCTTTTGCAGCACATGGAAGGTAACGTCGTGGCCAGCGAACTGGCTGATAAGGTCGCCCAGGTGCTGTTGGTTGCCAACGTTGCATGGGCAGGCCGGGTCCCAGAAATGCACGACGCGGATCGGGCCAGCACCGGCCAGCTCGGCAGGTAACTGTAACTGGCTGCCGTCGAACAGCGTGGCCTGGTTGTCGAACGGACGCAGGTAGCGAGCCTGAAAGGCGCTGTAGGCCTGCCAGAGAATTACGGCGCCGACCAACAAGGCGATGACCGTGCACAGCGGTTTGGTGATTCGGCTATTCATGAAGAGTCGGTGGCCCTTGTGGGAGCAACTGTCTTGCTCAATTTCTAAAAGCTGGCGCGATCCCTGTGGGAGCGGCCTTGCGTCGCGAAAGGGCCGCGCAGCGGCCCCAGGATCTCGGCATCATGCACAGATCGCTGGGGCCGCTTTGCGGCCCGCTCGCGACACAAGGCCGCTCCCACAATTAGTTCGGTGCTGGTTGTTCGAGGTGAGCAAGCTTGCCATGGCGCCGGCCAGAGCTGAAGATTCCAGATCAATACTTGCATCAATGTGGATGTACCCGATGCCCCCTGCCTTTCACCCCGACCGCCTGCGCACCAGCCTGGCGCCGTTCACCACTCGCCAGCCACTGTCGGCACAAGCGCAGGACTACCAGCGCTTCTATGGCCTGAACCTGCCGGCACACAGCTGGCTGGGCAGCTTTCAGGCAGCGGGGTTCGACCTGGTCGGGCAGGCATGGCTGCCCGAGCAGCCAAGCGCGACGCTGTTCCTGCTGCACGGCTATTACGACCACATGGGCCTCTACCGACATGTGATCGAGTGGGCACTCAAGCAGGGTTTCGCCGTGATCAGCTGTGACCTGCCCGGCCACGGCCTGTCCAGCGGTGAGCGGGCCAGCATCAATGATTTTGCGGTGTACCAGCAGGTGCTGGAGGCCTTGTTCGAACAGGCGCACACGCTGCAACTGCCGCACCCGTGGCACCTTTGTGGGCAGAGCACGGGGGGGGCGATTGCCGTGGATCATCTGCTGTACCACGGCGCACGCAGCCCCGTCGATGGCCAGGTCATCCTGCTGGCCCCGCTGGTGCGGCCAAGTTCCTGGCGCTGGTCGAAGTTCAGTTATTGCGTGCTGCGCCACTTCGTCAATGGCATCGAACGGCGCTTCAGTGAGAACACCAACGACCCGGCCTTCCTGCCGTTCCTGGAGGCCGACCCGCTGCAACCGCGTCGCCTGCCAACGGCTTGGGTGGGCGCACTGATCGCCTGGGTCAAACGCATCGAGGCCGCGCCGCGCAGTGCGCGTCGGCCATTGATCGTGCAGGGGGAGGCGGATGGCACGGTGGACTGGCCCTACAACCTCGAAGTGCTCAAGGCCAAGTTTGCCGAGCCGCAGATCCTGATGCTGCCCGAGGCCCGTCACCACCTGGCCAACGAGTTGCCGGGTATCCGCCAGCGCTACTTCGACTTCATCGACCAGCGCCTGGGCTGATCACTTCAGGTCGTTGGTGCTTTGGCCAACCGCCAGGCCGGCGCGTACAGCGGCCAGGGCCGCCTGGTAGTAAGCCTTGCCCTCGGGCGACTCGGCAAAGGTGGCGAACGCTTCCAGCTCGGCATCGGACAGGTCGCGGTAGACGTACAGCAGGGTGTTGTTCAGGTCTTCGCCAATCTGCCCCATCAACCGCTGGCGCTGGCCATCCAGCAGGCTCTGGGCCTGGCCGCCGCCGAACAGGCCGGGGATCATCGAACTGAGGCTGTCGGCGGCTACACCGGCGATGGCAAGGCTGACTTCGGCGCCGGCTTCACGCGCAGGCAGGGCTTGGGCCAGGTGGCCGATGACCAGCAGGCGATCGTCGCTGGCCTGGATCTTGGGCAGGCCTTTGGCGTTCTTGGCCAGTTCGTCCTTGCGGGTGGCCTTGAGCTCGGCCGCCACCACTTTGCGCCCTAGCGGTGACTGGAAGAAGGCCAGGGCCGGTGCCGGGTTGGCCAGGGTGGCGCGCAGTTTTGCCTGGGCGCGACGGTCCACCGCCTGGGCCTGGAAGCGCTGGTTGCTGTTGTTGACCAGCGCCTGGTAGACGGCGGGTGGCAAACTGTTGCGGTAGCGCTCCTGGGCAGCGGTCAGGGCATCGTTGAAGTGGGCGCGCTGGTCGGGCCAGCCGGCGGCCTTGTACAGTTGATCCAGGTTGTCTGCCCAGACAGGCATGGTGCAGATCATCAGCAGAATCAGGGAAAACAGACGGCGCATTCAGGACTCCTGTCGGCAGGTGGCTATTGTCCTTGGCCCGGCGCCGGTTTGTCGAGATACCCGCGTGTTTCTCGGCCAAGTGGCGCTGTGCGGCGACAGGGCGAATGGATATGATGCGCGCCATGCACATATCCCCTGAACACCCGATGCTTGCGGCCGTCGTCGACGATCTGGCCACCCATGGCTGGTCCCAGCAGGCGCACTTTCTGCCTGCCGACTTGGTGCGCGCGCTGGCAGCCGAGTGCCGGCGGCGTGATGCCGAAGGCGAACTGAACCCCGCAGGGGTTGGGCGGGGTGCTACCCAGGAGGTGCGCGAAGCCATTCGCGGTGACCAGATCCAGTGGATCGACCCGGGGCAGGCCGAGGCCTGCGACCAGTACCTGGCGGCGATGGATCAGCTGCGCCTGGCAATCAACCAAGGCCTTTTCCTGGGTCTGGAAGACTTTGAGTGCCACTTTGCCCTGTACCCACCGGGGGCGTTCTATCGCCGGCACCTGGACCGCTTCCGCGACGATGACCGTCGCATGGTCTCGGCGGTGCTTTACCTCAATGAAGGTTGGCAATCGCATGACGGTGGCCAGTTGCGTATGTTCCTGGCCGACGGTGTCGAGCACGATGTCGAGCCAGTGGCCGGTTGCCTGGTGGTATTCCTGTCGGGCGAAGTGCCTCACGAAGTCCTGCCGGCCGGGCGTGAGCGGTTGTCGTTGACCGGCTGGTTCAGGCGGCGTGGCAATGACCCGTTCTGAGAGGCCCAAGGTGCTGGTGAGCGCCTGCCTGTTGGGGCAGCCAGTACGCTATGACGGCCGGGCAAGCGGTCATCCTGATTTGTTGCAGCAGTGGCAGGCCGAAGGGCGCGTGGTGCCGTTGTGCCCGGAGGTAGCCGGCGGCTTGCCGACACCGCGGCCGCCAGCGGAGATCCCGGGAGGGCAGGGCAGCGCAGTGCTCGATGGCGACACGCAGGTGCTGACGGTGACGGGTGAAGATGTCAGTGCCGCGTTTCTGGCGGGTGCGCGGTTGGCGCTGGAGCTGGTACGGCGGCATGGCATTCGTGTAGCGGTGCTGAAGTCTGGCAGCCCTTCGTGTGGCAACCGGTTGACCTATGATGGCACCTTCAGGGGTGTGAAAGTGGCGGGGGAAGGGGTAACCACGGCGCTGCTGCGGCGGGCGGGCGTGCAGGTGTTCAGCGAGCTGGAGCTGGACCAGGCGCGGCGGGCTTTGGCTGATAGATCTGTTTGAACCTGTGCCGGCCCTTTCGCGGGTGAACCCGGTCCTACCACGGTGGTGGACACCCATCGGGGGTTGGACACAGGCCGTCGTGTAGGAGCGGGTTCACCCGCGAAGAGGCCGGCCCTGCTGGCCAATCTCCACCCGCCGTTCACCATTGCCGCCGCGAACGTATTCGCGGCTACAGGTTGCAAAGAAGACCTCACTGCCCGGCTGCAGTCTCCTGCACACCCTTGAACCACTTCTGCTCAAGCTCGGCAGTCCGGCCACTCTCTTTCAAACGCTGCAACGCATTGTTTACGGCACTTTCAAACGCCGGGTTGTCCTTCTGGAACGGGATTACCAGCTTCTTCTCACCAATCGGCAGGCTTACATCGAGCGGGCCGTCGTCTGTGAGCGATTCACTCGACGGGGCGAATGCGATGTCGTACTTGCCACTCTCGACACCCGCCAGCACTTCGGCAGACGGGGCTTCGACGAACTCGGCGCGCAAGTCCAGTTCCTTGGCCAGGGCCTGGCCAAATTCGATGTCGAAACCTGTCAGGTGGTCGTCTTGTTTGAAGGCGTATGGCGAGTTCTCGGCCTGTACGGCAATGCGCAGTTCGCCCCGGTCGGCGATTTCGTCGATCAGCTCTGCCTGAGCCAATGGACTGATCAGTACTGCCAGCAGTACCCCTATGGTCGAACGCATGTATGCCCCTTTTCATTTAGCAGTTTGAAATCGATCGTCACGGCTTTCTTCCTCGCCGTGATCGAGCGCAGCCTATGACCTTCAAGCCTCGGCATTGTTTAACCCTGACTGAAATATTTCTGCCAGGCAATGTGAACACCTTGGCGGATATTTCAACTAAGGTGAACTACCGCCGCCTTTGGATTACAGGCTGCGGTCAATAAGTGAATCACAGGAGAAGTGAATGAACAGCCTATTTTCGCGTGCTGCCGTTGCCGGTCTGCTGATGGGAGCGTCGGTGTTCGCCAGTGCCACTGACGCCCTGAAGAGCCAGGAGCCGCCCAAGGAGGCGAAGGTCTTCATCGTTTCCCCCGCCGATGGTGCAACGGTCGACAAGACCTTCACCGTCAAGTTCGGTATCGAGGGTATGGGCCTCAAGCCTGCGGGTGACCAAACCCCGCACACCGGGCACCACCATCTGCTGGTGGATGTCGACAAAGAGCCGGTGGCTGACATGCCGCTGCCAACCAGCCTGATGCCAGAGGCCGGCGTCGCACTGCCGAAGGGCCCGCAAGTGCTGCACTTTGGCAAGGCACAGACCGAAACCAGCATTACCCTGACCCCGGGCAAGCACACCCTGCAACTGATTCTGGGTGACCAGTATCATGTGCCATTCAAGCCTAGCGTCGAGTCGACGAAGATCACGGTTGAAGTGAAATAAAAAAAGGGAGGCCTTCAGGGCCTCCCTTTTTCATACTGCACCGAGATTTAGAACAGGACGCGGGAACGGATGGTGCCCTTGACCTGTTGCAGTTTCTCTTGCGCAAGGTCCGAGTACTCGGCGTCAACGTCGATTACCACGTAACCGACTTTCTCGTTGGTCTGCAGGAACTGACCGGAGATGTTGATACCGTTCTCGGCGAAGACCTTGTTGATCTCGCTGAGCACGCCCGGGATGTTTTCGTGGATGTGCAGCAGACGGTGTTTGCCTGGGTGCGCTGGCAGGGCCACTTCTGGGAAGTTGACCGAGGACACCGAAGTACCGTTGTCGCTGTACTTGACCAGTTTCTCGGCCACTTCCAGGCCGATGTTGGCCTGGGCTTCGGCGGTGGAACCACCAATGTGCGGCGTCAGGATCACGTTGTCGAGGCCGCGCAGCGGGCTTTCGAACTCTTCGTCGTTGGAGCGTGGCTCGACCGGGAACACGTCGATGGCGGCGCCGATCAGGTGCTTGTCCTTGATGGCAGCGGCCAGGTGGTCCAGCTCGACCACGGTGCCACGGGCGGCGTTGATCAGGATCGCGCCCTTCTTCATCGAGCGGATTTCCTTCTCGCCGATCATCCACTGGGTGGAGGGCAGCTCAGGCACGTGCAGCGAGACGATGTCAGCTAGGCCCAGCAGCTCGTTCAGGCTGGTGACCTGCACGGCGTTGCCCAGTGGCAGCTTGGTCAGCGGGTCGAAGAAGTACACCTGCATGCCCATGTTCTCAGCCAGTACCGAAAGCTGGGTACCAATCGAGCCGTAGCCGACGATGCCCAGTTTCTTGCCGCGGATTTCGAACGAGTTGGCCGCGCTCTTGATCCAGCCACCACGGTGGCAGGAGGCGTTCTTCTCAGGGATGCCGCGCAGCAGCAGGATGGCTTCGGCCAGCACCAGCTCGGCCACCGAACGGGTGTTGGAGTACGGTGCGTTGAACACGGCGATACCGCGCGCGCGGGCAGCTTCCAGGTCAACCTGGTTGGTACCGATGCAGAAGCAGCCAACAGCGACCAGTTTCTTGGCGCAGTCGAAGATCTCTTCAGTGAGCTGGGTACGCGAACGGATGCCGATGAAGTGGGCATCAGCGATCTTTTCCTTCAGCTCGGCTTCCGGCAACGAACCAGTGAGGTATTCGATGTTGGTGTAGCCGGCGGCCTTGAGAGTATCGACCGCGTTCTGGTGCACACCTTCAAGAAGAAGGAACCGGATCTTGCTCTTGTCGAGAGAAGTCTTGCTCATCTGCGTAAACCTGTATCCCGGAGATAAATTGGCGAGGGGTGATGCCAGGCGCGAGGGCAGCCTTAGCATGAACAGCGGGAGGGCTATGCTAGCATACGCGACACAATCTGAGCTTATCCCGACAGGTGAAGAGTGCTCAGGGTGACCATGAATAAGTCGAGAGTTCCAGCGATGACCCACCCCGCTGTTATTGAAGAACTGATGACCCTTGTCGACCCTGGCAAGGTCCTGACTGACCCGGTTTCCCTCGAAGCGTATGGCAAGGACTGGACCAAACATTACCCGCCAGCGCCCAGCGCCATCGTCTTTCCCAAAACGATAGAACAGGTGCAAGCCATTGTGCACTGGGCCAATGCGCACAAGGTGGCGCTGGTGCCCTCTGGCGGGCGCACCGGGCTTTCTGCCGGCGCCGTGGCGGCCAATGGCGAGGTTGTCGTCGCCTTCGACTACATGAACCAGATCCTTGGCTTCAATGCTTTCGACCGTACTGTGGTTTGCCAGCCAGGGGTCGTCACCCGCCAGTTGCAAACCTACGCCGAAGAGCAAGGTCTCTATTACCCGGTGGACTTCGCTTCCAGCGGTTCCAGCCAGATTGGCGGCAATATCGGCACCAATGCCGGCGGGATCAAGGTGATTCGTTACGGTATGACTCGCAACTGGGTGGCCGGGCTGAAAGTGGTCACCGGCAAGGGCGAGTTGCTGGAGCTGAACAAAGACCTGATCAAGAACGCCACCGGCTACGACCTGCGCCAGCTGTTCATTGGTGCCGAGGGTACGCTGGGCTTCGTGGTCGAGGCCACCATGCGCCTGGACCGCGCACCGCGCAACCTCACCGCCATGGTGCTGGGCACACCGGACTTCGACGCTATCATGCCGGTACTGCACGCCTTCCAGGGCAAGCTGGACCTGACCGCTTTCGAGTTCTTCTCCGACAAGGGGTTGGCCAAGATCCTCGCCCGCGGCGATGTGCCTGCGCCATTCGCGACGGATTGCCCGTTCTATGCGCTGCTGGAGTTCGAGGCCAGCACTGAAGAGGTTGCCAATGAAGCATTGGCTACCTTCGAGCACTGCGTCGAGCAGGGTTGGGTGCTGGATGGGGTGATGAGCCAAAGCGAAACCCAGCTGAAAAACCTGTGGAAGCTGCGCGAGTATCTGTCGGAAACCATCTCGCACTGGACACCGTACAAGAACGACATTTCCGTCACCGTCTCGAAAGTGCCTGCGTTCCTGCGTGATATCGACGCCATCGTCTCAGCGCATTACCCGGACTATGAAGTGGTGTGGTACGGCCATATTGGTGATGGCAACCTGCACCTGAACATCCTCAAGCCTGAGCATATGAGCAAGGACGACTTCTTCGCTTCGTGTGCCAAGGTCAACAAGTGGGTGTTCGAGATCGTCGAGCGTTACAACGGGTCGATTTCTGCCGAGCATGGCGTGGGCATGACCAAGCGTGACTACCTGGGCTACAGCCGCTCCCCCGAAGAAATCGCCTGCATGAAGGCAATAAAGGCCGTGTTCGACCCTAACGGCATCATGAATCCGGGTAAGATCTTCGCACCTGAATAAAAAGCAGTATCCAGAAGGAGTCGGCCATGAGTTACCAGCACCAGTACGTAGACGGCACGCGCATTCACTTCCCGCTGGGCAAGGTGGTGTGCATCGGCCGTAACTATGCCGAGCACGCCAAGGAACTGGACAACCCGATCCCCACCGAGCCGCTGCTGTTCATCAAGCCAGGCAGCTGCGTGGTGCCGGCCGAAGGTGGCTTCAAGATCCCGGCCGAGCGTGGGTCGGTGCACTATGAAGTTGAAATTGCCGTGCTGCTGGGCAAGCCGCTGTCGACCCACCCGAGCGAGGAAGAGGTGCTGGACGCCATTTCCGGTTACGCACCGGCGCTGGACCTGACCCTGCGCGACGTGCAGGCCAAACTGAAGGAAAAGGGCCTGCCTTGGGAGCTGGCCAAGTGCTTTGACGGCGCTTGCGTGCTGCCACCGTTCGTCTCGGCCGCCAGCTTTGAGGACGTGACAGACATCCCGGTGCGCCTGACCGTGAACGGCGAAGTGCGCCAGGAGGGTAACAGCGCGATGATGCTGAACCCGATCGTGCCGATGATCCAGTACATGGCAGCGCATTTCTCGCTACAAGCGGGGGATGTAATCCTCACCGGTACCCCGGCGGGTGTTGGGCCGTTCAATGTCGGTGACGAGCTGGTGCTGGAACTGCCGGGTGTGAGCCGCTTCGAAAGCCGGGTGCTTTAACTCGAAACCGCGTCGCCTTCTTCGCGGGTAAACCCGCTCCTACAGGGAACGCGTCGCCTTCTTCGCGGGTAAACCCGCTCCTACAGGGATTGCAGCACCTTGGGAGCGGGCATGCCCGCGAATGGGCCGGCGCTGTTTACCGATTTTTCACACCCAATCCGGATAATGCGCGTACCTACGCCCATTTCCCCAGGATCACCGCATGCCGTCTTCCTCCAGCGCCCCGGTAACCCCCAAGCGTCGTTTCTACCTGCGCTGGCCCTTCGGCCTGGCCGTGGCGGCGGTGATCGGCTATGGCGTGGCCGTGGCCATGCACTGGGATGACCGCGGTGCACTGTGGGTAAAAGAAAGCTTCGAAAGCACCGCCGAGCGCAGCGAAAGCGTGTGGCTGCCGGATTACCAGGTGGACATCGACGCCAAGCCGTTGCCAGGCATGGAGGATGACGAAGCCTCGGACGTTGCCTTCAACCCGCAAACCCGTACCCTGTTCGCGGTCATGGGCAAGAACCCGATCCTGGTCGAACTGAGCCTGGAGGGCGATGTACTGCGCAAGATCCCGCTCAACGGCTGGAACAACCCCGAAGGCATCGCGGTGCTGGAAGACGGCAACCTGGCCATCACCGACGAGCGCCTGCATGACCTGACCGTGGTCAAGGTGAACGCGCAGACCACCGCGCTGAACCACGATGACTTCCCGAGCCATGACCTGGGCCCTTCGGCCAAGAGCAACAAGGGCTTCGAGGCCATCGCCTGGGACCCGCTGCGCCAGCGCCTGATCATTGGTGAGGAGCGCCCGCCCAAGCTGTACACCTGGAACACCGATGGCCGCAGCCCGCTCAAGGGTGAGAAGCAGCCGTTGCCTAGCGATGAGCTCGACTTGCGCAACCTGTCTGCGCTGGGTGTCGACCCGCGTACTGGCCACCTGCTGGTGCTTTCGGCCGACTCCAACATGCTGCTGGAGCTGGACGAGCAGGGCCAGCAAGTCAGCTTCATGACGCTGCTGGGCGGCTTCAACGGGCTTGAAGGCACCATTCCGCGGGCTGAAGGGGTGGCCATGGACGACAAGGGCACCTTGTACATGGTCAGCGAGCCGGCGCTTTTCTATCGATTCAAAAAGAACTGACAACATCATCAGAATTGCCTGACGCTTGCATTAAGCTTTGCTTCAGCCATTCATGATTAGATTCGCCACCCCTGTGTCGAGTCTGTCCCTATGCGTCGTTTTGTTCGCCTGTTTCTTGTTCTGGCTGCCCTTGGTCTGCTCCTGCTTGGCTGGGCAGGGCAGGAGTTTCGCCTGTTCGAGCGTGGCTGGTTCAATCTGAAGACCTGGTGGCAGCCTGTGGAGCGCAGCATTGGTCTGGATCGCTACCGGGTGGTGCTGGAGGCGCAGCCGATCGAAGGGCTGGATGATGACATTTCGGCGCTGACCTACGACCCCGACCGCAAAACCCTCTTCACGGTCACCAACGCCCGTTCGGAGCTGATCGAGCTGTCGCTGGATGGCCGTATCCTGCGGCGTGTGCCGCTGACTGGCTTCGGCGACCCGGAGGCTGTGGAGTACGTTGGGCCTAACAGCTATGTGATCACCGACGAGCGTCAGCAACGGCTGATTCGCGTGCGGCTGGAAGACGACACGATGTTTCTCGATGCCGGTGATGCCGAACAGCTGACATTGGGTATTGGCCTCAATGGCAACAAAGGCTTCGAGGGCCTGGCCTACGATTCGGCGGGCAAGCGCCTGTTCGTGGCGAAAGAGCGTGACCCGATGCTGATCTATGAGGTGCATGGCTTCCCGCATGACAATCCGGAAAAGCCCTATGCCGTGCATGTGGTGCAGGACCGCAAGCGCGATTCACGGTTGTTTGTGCGGGATTTGTCGAGTTTGCAGTTCGATGAACGCAGCGGGCATTTGCTGGCATTGTCGGACGAGTCGCGGTTGGTGCTGGAGCTGGATGTACAGGGCCAGCCGCTGAGTACCTTGTCGTTGCGCAAGGGCTTCCAGGGGTTGCAGGCGACGGTGCCGCAGGCGGAGGGCATTGCGATGGATGACGCGGGGACCATTTACCTGGTCAGTGAGCCGAACCTGTTCTATGTGTTCAAGCAGCCGACTGACTGATCGCCTGTCAGGGCCTGTTCGCGGGTAAACCCGCTCCTACAGGGATCGCCACGGTTCCAGGCCGGTGGGGTACCTTGTAGGAGCGGGTTTACCCGCGAAGATTGTTACTCGGCTTTGAGGCTCTTAACGCCCTCAGCAGTGCCCAATAACAGTAGATCCGCCGGCCGCGCCGCGAACAGGCCGTTGGTCACCACGCCGACGATGGCGTTGATCTGCGCTTCCAGTTCCACCGGGTTGGTGATCTGCAGGTTGTACACATCCAGGATCACGTTGCCGTTGTCGGTGACCACGCCTTCACGGTACACCGGATCGCCACCCAGCTTCACCAGCTGACGTGCCACGTGGCTGCGGGCCATGGGGATCACTTCGACCGGTAGCGGGAAGGCCCCCAGTACCGGCACCAGCTTGCTGCCGTCGGCGATGCAGATGAAGGTCTTGGCCACGGCCGCGACGATCTTTTCGCGGGTCAGGGCTGCGCCGCCGCCCTTGATCAGGTGCAGGTGTGCGTCGCTCTCGTCAGCACCGTCCACGTAAAACTCAAGCTCGCTGACGCTGTTCAGTTCGTAGACCGGGATGCCATGGCCCTTCAGGCGCTGGGCAGTGGCTTCGGAGCTGGCGACTGCACCGTCGAACGCGGTCTTGTGCTGAGCCAGGGCATCGATGAAGAAGTTGGCGGTCGAACCGGTACCGACGCCTACGACGCTCTTTTCATCCAGCTTGGGCAGAATGAAGTCGACAGCGGCCTGGGCGACGGCCTGTTTGAGTTGGTCCTGGGTCATGCGGGCTCCGGAAGGGGCAGGGCGGTTTCAAAGTCACCTAGTATAACGGCTCGCACGGCTTTGCTGTGGTCGCCCGACGTAGCGCTAGGGTAGACTCCCAGCCCTCGTCCCGCGGCCCAGTGATGCTTTCCCGATGCTCGAACAGTACGTCAAGAAGATCCTCACCTCGCGCGTCTATGACGTTGCCGTCGAAACCCCGTTGCAGAGCGCCGGGCAGCTGAGCAAGCGCCTGGGCAACCAGATTTTGCTCAAGCGCGAAGACCTGCAGCCAGTGTTCTCGTTCAAGCTCCGCGGCGCGTATAACAAGCTGGCCCAGCTGAGCCCGGAAGAACTGGCCCGTGGCGTGGTCACCGCCTCGGCCGGCAACCACGCCCAAGGCCTGGCCCTGGCCGCGCGCGAAATGGGCATCAAGGCCACCATCGTGATGCCCAAGACTACTCCGGAGATCAAGGTTGAAGGCGTGCGCTCGCGCGGTGGCAAGGTGGTGCTGCATGGCGATTCGTTCCCTGAAGCGCTGGCCTATTCGTTGAAACTGGTCGATGAAAAGGGCTTCGTCTACGTTCACCCTTACGACGATCCGCACACCATCGCCGGGCAGGGCACCGTCGCCATGGAAATCCTGCGCCAACACCCTGGCCAGCTGGATGCGATCTTCGTGCCGGTGGGCGGTGGCGGCCTGATCGCTGGCATTGCTGCCTACGTGAAGTACCTGCGCCCGGAAATCAAGGTAATCGGTGTCGAGCCGGACGATTCCAATTGCCTGCAGGCGGCCATGGCTGCCGGTGAGCGCGTGGTGCTGCCGCAGGTCGGGCTGTTCGCCGATGGCGTGGCGGTGGCGCAGATTGGCCAGCACACGTTCGATATCTGCCGCCACCATGTGGACGAAGTCGTCACTGTCAGTACCGATGAGATCTGTGCAGCAATCAAGGATATCTACGACGATACCCGCTCGATCACCGAGCCTGCTGGCGCGCTGGGTGTGGCGGGCATCAAGAAGTACGTCGAGCTATACGGCGTCAGCGGCCAGACCCTGGTGGCCATCGACTCCGGTGCCAACGTCAATTTCGATCGCCTGCGCCATGTGGCCGAGCGTGCCGAGCTGGGTGAGAAGCGCGAGGCGATCATCGCCGTGACCATCCCTGAGCGCCCGGGTAGCTTCAAGGCCTTCTGCGAGGCTATCGGCAAGCGTCAGATCACCGAGTTCAACTACCGCAAGCACACCTCTGACGAAGCGCATATCTTCGTTGGGGTGCAGACCCACCCGGAAAACGACCCCCGCGCAGCGCTGGTGCAGCAACTGACCGAGCAGGGCTTCCCGGTTACCGATCTGACCGACAATGAACTGGCCAAGCTGCATATTCGTCATATGGTCGGCGGCCACTCGGCCGGTGCCAGCGACGAAATGGTGCTGCGCTTCGAATTCCCCGAGCGGCCGGGGGCGCTGTTCAACTTCCTCAACAAGCTGGGCGGGCGCTGGAACATCTCGATGTTCCACTACCGCAACCATGGCGCGGCTGATGGGCGCGTGGTGGCGGGGCTGCAGGTGCCGGAGGACGAACGTCACCTGGTGCCGGCAGCGCTGGCCAAGATCGGTTACCCGTACTGGGACGAGACCGAAAACCCGGCCTACAAACTGTTCCTGGGCTGAGCGGCTAAGCTAGGGCTGATGGCCCGCGAAGAAGCGACCGCAAAATGCCCGTTTAAGGACGACCGAGACATGGAACACCTGACCACGCTCAAGACCCTGCACATCATCGCCACCGCGCTGCTGCTTCTGGGCGCCCTGGGCCTGGCGATCTGGACCTGGCGCGCCCGCCGCCAGGGCGATGCCGAAGCCTACGCCAAGCTGCTACGCCGGCCGTTGGTGTTCGTCTGGCTGATGATGGGCCTGTGCCTGGTGAGCATGCCGTTCACCGGCTGGTGGCTGGTACACCTGGTGGGCTGGCCACTGGGGCAGACCTGGGTGTTGGCATCCAGTGTCATCTATACCTTCGGTGCGTTTGCCGTGTGGTGGCTGCTGGTGCGGCTGAACCGGCTGCGCAAGGCCGAGGTAGTGGGGTTGCGGTTTACCCTGGCGCTGGCGGTGTTCAGTGGGGTTTGCTTCCTGTCCATTGCCGGGCTGATGGGGGCCAAGCCGGTCTGACAGCCTTGTGCTGATTGTGCCGGCCTATTCGCGGGTGAACCCGCTCCTACAGGTACAGCGCAGCCCTCAAGGCCTGTGGTGATTCCTGTGGGAGCGGGCGTGTCCGCGAAAAGACCGGCACGGAAAACCTCAATCCCGCAGCGAGATCACCGGCCATCCACGCTTATCCGCCTCGGCCCGCAGGTCCGGGGCCGGGTCCACAGCCACTGCATGCGTCACCCGCTGCAACAACGGCAGGTCATTCATCGAGTCGCTATAGAAGTAGCTGTCCTCAAGATCAAAGCCGTTCTCCAGCATCCAGCGTTCCAGCCGCGTCACTTTGCCTTCACGGAAACACGGTATATCGGTACTACGCCCGGTGTAGCGGCCGTCGCGCACCTCGCATTCGGTTGCCAGCAACACCCGCACCCCCAGGCGCCGGGCGATCGGTGCGGTGACGAAGCGGTTGGTAGCGGTGATGATCACCAGCTGGTCACCCGCCTCGCGGTGCTGCTGCAGCAAGGCCAGGGCCTTGGGCAGGACGATGGGCTCGATGCAGTCGCGCATGAAGTCGCGGTGCCATTCGTCGAGCCGGGGCATGGGTGTTGCCGCCAGGATTTCCATTGAAAAGGCCAGGTAGGCCTGCAGGTCCAGGGTGCCATTGAGGTAATCCTGGTAGAAGCTGTCGTTGCGTTGCTTGTAGGCGACCGGGTCGAGAATGCCGCGCTCGCAAAGATAGTCACCCCAGGCATGGTCGCTGTCGCCACCGAGGAGGGTATTGTCCAGGTCGAATAAAGCCAGGCGCATCGCGGTCACTCGTATCAGCCACAGGGTAGGCCCGCAGAATACGGAGTTTTCACGCAGCTGCACATAAGCTTGGCGGGCGCGTTGCTGCGCTCGCAAGCTTTGTGGAACAATGCGTTGACATGCGTTTGCGAGGTTGCTGCCGTGATCGACCCGGATGGTTTTCGCCCCAATGTCGGGATCATTCTCACGAATGATGCCGGGCAGGTGCTATGGGCTCGACGGATCAACCAGGATGCCTGGCAATTCCCCCAGGGTGGTATCAACCCTGACGAGACGCCGGAAGACGCCCTGTACCGCGAGCTGAACGAAGAAGTTGGCCTTGAACGCGACGATGTAGAAATTCTTGCCTGCACCCGTGGCTGGTTGCGTTATCGTTTACCCCAGCGATTGGTACGTACCCACAGCCAGCCGCTGTGCATCGGCCAGAAGCAGAAGTGGTTCCTGCTGCGCCTGGTGAGCAACGAACAACGGGTGCGGATGGACCTGACCGGCAAGCCGGAATTCGACGGCTGGCGCTGGGTGAGCTATTGGTATCCGCTGGGCCAGGTTGTGACATTCAAGCGCGAGGTGTACCGGCGCGCCCTGAAAGAGCTAGCACCGCGTCTGTTGACGCGCGACTGACGACGGAGTTCGACCCCGAGCCATGCTCAATACGCTGCGCAAGATCGTCCAGGAAGTAAACTCCGCCAAAGATCTCAAGTCGGCGTTGGGGATCATTGTCTTGCGCGTCAAGGAAGCCATGGGCAGCCAGGTCTGCTCGGTCTACCTGCTCGACCCGGAAACCAACCGCTTCGTGCTGATGGCGACCGAAGGCCTGAACAAGCGCTCCATCGGCAAGGTCAGCATGGCCCCCAACGAAGGCCTGGTTGGCCTGGTCGGTACCCGGGAAGAGCCGCTGAACCTGGAAAACGCCGCCGACCACCCGCGTTACCGCTACTTTGCCGAAACCGGCGAAGAGAAATTCGCCTCCTTCCTGGGTGCGCCGATCATCCACCACCGCCGTGTGGTCGGGGTACTGGTCATCCAGCAAAAGGAGCGCCGCCAGTTCGACGAGGGCGAGGAAGCCTTCCTGGTCACCATGAGCGCCCAGCTTGCCGGGGTTATCGCCCACGCCGAGGCTACCGGCTCGATCCGTGGCCTGGGCCGTCAGGGCAAAGGTATTCAGGAAGCGCGCTTCGTGGGTGTGCCGGGTTCGCCTGGTGCCGCGGTGGGGCGTGCGGTGGTGATGTTGCCGCCGGCCGACCTGGAAGTGGTCCCGGACAAGACCGTCGATGACATCGACGCCGAACTCAAGCTGTTCCAGAACGCCCTGGAAGGTGTGCGCGACGACATGCGCAAGCTGTCGGCCAAACTGGCCACCCAGCTGCGCCCGGAAGAGCGTGCGCTGTTCGACGTCTATCTGATGATGCTAGAAGACGCAGCCCTGGGCGGTGAGGTGACCGAGGTCATCAAGACCGGCCAGTGGGCCCAGGGCGCCCTGCGCCAGGTGGTTGGTGAGCACGTCAACCGCTTCGAGCTGATGGACGACGACTACCTGCGTGAGCGTGCCTCCGACGTCAAGGACCTGGGGCGCCGCCTTTTGGCCTACCTGCAGGAAGCGCGCTCGCAGTCGTTGGTGTATGCCGACAACACCATCCTGGTCAGTGAGGAACTGACACCGGCCATGCTCGGTGAAGTGCCGGAAGGCAAGCTGGTCGGCCTGGTCTCGGTACTCGGCTCGGGCAACTCCCACGTCGCCATCCTCGCGCGGGCCATGGGCATCCCCACGGTGATGGGCCTGGTCGACCTGCCATACTCCAAAGTCGACGGTATTGAACTGATCGTCGACGGCTACAAGGGCGAGGTGTTCACCAACCCCAGCGAAGTGCTGCGCAAGCAGTACAGCGAAGTGGTCGAGGAGGAACGCCAGCTGGCCCAAGGGCTGGATGCACTGCGCGAACTTCCGTGCGTCACCCCCGACGGCCACCGCATGCCCCTGTGGGTCAACACTGGCCTGCTCGCTGACGTGGCCCGTGCCCAGCAGCGCGGCGCCGAAGGGGTAGGCCTGTACCGCACCGAAGTGCCGTTCATGATCAACCAGCGCTTCCCCAGTGAGAAAGAGCAGCTGGCCATCTACCGTGAGCAGCTGGCGGCCTTCCACCCGCTGCCGGTGACCATGCGTACCCTCGACATCGGTGGCGACAAGGCTCTGTCGTACTTCCCCATCAAGGAAGAAAACCCGTTCCTCGGCTGGCGCGGCATTCGCGTCACCCTCGACCACCCGGAAATCTTCCTGGTACAGACCCGCGCCATGCTCAAGGCCAGCGAGGGCCTGAACAACCTGCGCATCCTGCTGCCGATGATTTCCGGCATTCACGAGCTGGAAGAGGCGCTGCACCTGATCCACCGTGCCTGGGGTGAAGTGCGTGACGAAGGTACCGATGTACCGATGCCGCCCGTGGGTGTGATGGTGGAAATCCCGGCGGCGGTGTACCAGACCAAGGAGCTGGCGCGGCAGGTGGACTTCCTGTCGGTAGGCTCCAACGACCTGACCCAGTACCTGTTGGCGGTGGACCGCAACAACCCGCGGGTCGCCGACCTGTACGATTACCTGCACCCGGCGGTACTGCAGGCGCTGAACACGGTGGTGCGCGACGCCCATGGCGAAGGCAAGCCGGTGAGCATCTGCGGCGAGATGGCCGGTGACCCGGCGGCAGCGGTCCTGTTGATGGCCATGGGTTTCGACAGCCTGTCGATGAACGCCACCAACCTGCCGAAGGTCAAGTGGATGCTGCGCCAGATCAATATGGGCAAGGCCAAGGAACTGCTGGCCGAGGCCTTGAGCCATGACAACCCGCAGGTTATCCACAGCTCGCTGCAGCTGGCCCTGAAGAACCTTGGGTTGGCGCGGATGATTGGGCCTGGGGCTAATAAAACCCTGTGAGGGTGATGCTGCCTGTGCCGGCCTCTTCGCGGGTGAACCCGCTCCTACAACCGGCCTGCGCCTAAACCCCCGATGTGTGTCACCCGATTATTGTAGGAGCGGGTTTACCCGCGAATACGATGGCGGCGGCAACGGTGAACGGGTGGTGGAGATTGGCCAGCAGGTCCGGCCTCTTCGCGGGTAAA